>Ga0307517_10000352_pt1 | contig 79397 bp, 95 predicted proteins | sample 23_EM_MG_FD_194515 | JGI IMG/M metagenome (GOLD analysis project Ga0307517, IMG submission 194515) | Populus trichocarpa ectomycorrhiza microbial communities from riparian zone in the Pacific Northwest, United States - 23_EM | ecosystem: Host-associated > Plants > Roots > Unclassified | place... | reverse complement strand
TTTTTCACCAACCCCAGATCTGGGCGTTCTTGGCCGAAGAGCTAACTGTAATTGACGTGTTTTTTCGCCGAAGACCGTGCGCCGTTCGATCATGGTATACCGCAAGGTTTCACCCATTTTCATGGTACAGTTGCACCTGGCTATAATGAACGCCAAGAATTAGTGTCTCAGACCAGTTCTTGCGACCACGAAAGTCAATTTACACCGGAAAATAACTTGCTATAGTGAACACCCCATAGTAAAAATTAGTGAACGCAGCCCGAAGTACTGATTCTTGGCGTTCATTATAGCCAGGTGCAACTGTATATGAGAGGTTTTCCCAATTAGTAACCTCCCGCCCAAGATTCATAAGCCGCAACTACCGGTACTCGTATAATCCACTATCTCCGTACGGTATGCGGGGCTACCTACCTCCGTCAATCCCTGACTCAGCCCACTCTGAATGGGTATGGTAATCCACCACGTGACACTTACACTCCAACTCGGCCCCTCCCCGCAGGGGAGGCTTAGGGGCTGTTTGGCGTGACAGCCAACCATGGTTTACAAACCATGGTTTGAAAATTCAACCAATCACCGCTCTTTAAACTTCTTATGTAATCAAAATTCAAGGCTCCTGATTGGTTGAATTTTCAAACCATGGTTTGTAAACCACGGTTGGCTGTCACACCAAACAGCCCCTTAGTAAATGCCGTAAAATCTCCCGGAAAACCACTACCGTAAATTCTGGGTAAACTCGACCCGCCGCCATGCTTCTTAAGGCAGCCACTATTCCTCTCAAAGACTAACCCCGTGGTGAATTCGCTCTTCCGGGGATAGTAACTGCCATACCGGGAATGGTGGCGGGTCGAGTTTACCCAGAATTTACGGTACCGGTATCGGCTCCCGGGCTCCTAGCCGGGGCAAAACACCCCGAGCAGGAAATAGCGTTCCCCAGACAGGCATACAGGTGTAGTTTTTTGGGCTTACTAGATCTCATTAAATAGCATTCGCTATTTTGTTAACCTGCTCTTCTTACCCTATTCTGGTTCAGTACAGCACCCGATAGACAAAAGTTGGGCCCGGTAATACAAGGAGCCTTTGCTCGAGCAATATGGTACACTGCCTGAGTGTGTTTGTGCTACCGGGCCCTAAATACCCTTGCATCCGAGAGCATGATAGTGATTCCATGGAGCACCCTATCTATATAAGCCACCATTAACCCTCCCAGACTCCCGAAATCCTCCTCAAGCTTCGCAATTCCACTCCAAACGCCCCCTCGCTCTCGCTGCACTCACACCGGTTCTTGGTTTTTACCTCTACTACTCCAGTTGACACTCGGCATAGCAACACAGCCCGACCTGGCCCAACGCATACTAAAAAGGCTTTCTCGAGCTACTTCATCTTGGGCTGCTAGAGTTGCCATGGCTGCCTCTACTTCCACCGCTACTGCTGCTACCGGGCGTACACCGGTATACTTTATTTCACACGGAGGAGTTCGTCACCGCCTTCCAAGTCTATTTTACGTTACCCCGTATTCACTCTTGCTAACTCCCTTTCCCCATGAGGAGGAAAAAGCCGAACATAATGTACGATGTCGAGCACCCAGCCTTCCACCAATTGCAAGAGATTGGGAAGGAAATCACTACAAAGGTCAAGCCAAAGGCTATCGTGGTTTTCTCGGCACATTGGCAGACGGCGGCAGCAGCAACAGGGAGCAAGGTTGAGGTTAATACTGCAGAATTCACGGATCTGATATATGATTATAATAACTTTCCGGATCATTATTATAAACATAAGTATCCGAATGTGGGGTCTAAGGAGCTTGCGGAGAAGGTTCTGGGACTCCTGAAGGAGGCCGGGATTGAGAGTGAAGGGGTGAAGAGGGGGCTTGATCATGGGGTTTTTGTTCCGTTTACCTGCAGTATACGCCCTTCAATTCTAGGTTGGATAGGATGGGTGATATAGGTAGCTAATCGCAGTAGTGTTTAATCCGGAGGATAATCCACTGGGAGTCCCGTTGGTGCAAGTTTCGTTGTTTGGCCAGGAGGATCCCGATATGCATTATGCTCTCGGAAAGGCTGTTTCCAAACTCCGGGATGAAGGGGTAGTTATCATCGGATCTGGAATGGCAGTACATAATCTTCGGTAGTGTTCTCCTCTACTCTGGCTTCCCCCTTAATTCTAACGACGGATTCAGTGACTTCCGATCTGCGAGGATGTCCGGTGGGCTGTTGGACTACGTAGTTCCCTTCGACAACGCTATAAAAGAGGCAGTGACAAGTGTCACCTCGGGCGAGGAACGTAAGATAAAACTAGCAGAGCTCCTTCGTAGGGACGATGCCAGAAGTGCACACCCCACCTTCGAGCACTTGCTTCCCGTCCATATCGCTTCCGGGGCTGCCGGGGACGATAAAGCAGTTCAGTTGTGGACACTGCCGGAGATGAGTATGAGCTGGGCGCAGTATCGGTTTGGTGAAGTTCAAAGTTAGTTTTTTCTGCAGAGTGTCATGTCATGTAGCATAATGTGTTGCTAGTCGTGAGAACGTAGATGTCCTAAATCGCGCCTGATATTGTTTGCGCAATACTGCTCTATTTCCCCATCTCTAGCTCTAAGCAGTGTCCTTGACAAGCGCCGAAACTTTGGCTTCGATCTCCTTGTCCGATAATCCTGCGATTGCGTATTAGCCCTTATCCCTATAACCGTAGACGGAAGCGTAACGAACCAGCCAGACTCTCCTGCTTCTCTTTACCGAATTCTGCATGCCCGTCAGGGTTCCATCCTAACTTCTTTCTCGCCCCTCAATTCAATCGGGATACATACCGTACCTCGCGAATACCCTTGGAGGGGTATCCAAGGCCTCACGAATCAATATCGGCGTATGAGGATGCTGCTTCTTCATGAGTGGGTATGACTTCTGCACGAACGCTCTGCCCCACCTCATCATCATCAGCTCCCATTCCTTCATTCATCGGTTTCAAAGCAGATTAAACAAACCTAACAGCAGCGCTCCCTTCCCCGGTCTGACAGAAGAGGAAACGCAGTTCCTTGAGTGAATTTCCGAATGCGAATCGTGCAGCCATAGTGTTGTACCGGCAGTGGTTGTTCGGAATTAACGATTTCTGTTGAATTGGAGTTTGGCGCGCCCGCTCAACTTACACCGCTGAGTCATCAGGACCAAGATCCCCCCCCCCCGAAGGACCCGTCGCCATGTCAAGGGGAACAAACTGGGCGAAACACAGAGTTGATAACTTCAACCATAACGAAGCCGAACCTTCAATAAACACGACCAACATGGCCGCTCAAGCACCAGCCCAAGCAGCCAAAGTGCTGAACCCAGCCTTCAATCCGAGAACTGTTCACTTTTGGGTATTTTTCTCTTTGTCTCTTTTTCTTTGGCGGTCACTATTGTTGTGCAAGTTTCGTCAGCTAATGTACTGCGTGCTGTACAGGCTCCTGTACTCAAGGTATCACCCGCGCCCCAGAACCTCTACCGAATTGAACTAATCCGAAACCAGTGGGGTCTCGTCATCGCTGGGGCCAGCGACTTCTACCGTCCCGTCGAATCCCTTTCCGTCACCCAGAATGTCGCTCTATTCTGCACAGGCACCATCTGGACTAGATGGTGTCTAATCATCCACCCGAAGAACATCCCGTCTGTCTACAACTCCAACTCCGAGATGTAATTACAAAATAACCACTAACTGTGAACAGGTTGGCTGCTGTTAACTTCTTTTTGGCCGGTGTCGGGAGTGTCCAGTTGGGGCGTATTGGATTGTGAGTACTCTGTAGGCGTATATAGATAAGCATAGAAGCTGATGGTTTGGGCAGACACTATCAGAACCTAAAGAAGCAGGAGAAGGAACGTCCTGTTATGAGCGAAATTGCGAAAAAGGCCACCAGCAGCTAAGCTCGGCACCCATAGCTAAAAGTTCGGCGAGGAGTCAATGGAAGTGGTTAGACTAAGGGTGCGGTTTTTTCCTGTATTCTATCACAATCAAAATTTCCCTGGTGTGTGGGTTCTGGAATCTCACGTAGAGCGGTACCCTTAGAAATTGATATGATTTAATCCCTTGGTTTCTCTAGATAAGAATTGGCTGAGGTGAAAACAGGGTCACCAGTGCCGTTCGTGAAGTTTCCTTTGTAGCATAAAACCACCCGCTCTTCCTGCTACTGGATGAGATCCTCTAACACAATGAAAGTTCATTTCCCCTATGCCATATCGAGTGAAACCCTTTAACCACTCTAGAGGCAATCTCCTTTAAGTATCAATGGTGACTCGATTTCTCGTTACCATACTATCCCTATATATCTTTTGGCTCCTAATATCCCCCGCAGTATTGATAGTGCTGAATTTCCCTACAATGGCAATCGAGAGATACCAAAGGCATTTCAGGTCAAGTCATGATACAAGCCTTTTCCATCAACACTGTCACCAAACCTATTATGAGAGTAACGTTAGTCGTGAGGTACGGCACAACTTTTGCACCGGCAAACCTGTCGATATTTGATGACCAACACCCGAAGTCATGTGAGAGATTACACCTCTATGAGGTTGAATCTACCTCTCAAGGAGACACGCTGATTTCACAGAGTATGCCTTTTTGGCACAGGGTAGGGAAATTCGGCGCTATCAATACTGTAGGGGGCACCGCAACCTCAAGCGGCAATTCGGTATCACAGCCAAACTCCGTCTCGTTTGGCGCAGGGGACACTGGAACAAACCGCAATACTCGAGTGAGGGGGCGTGATGCTGGGGGAGGGACAAGCTGACTCATGCGGGGTCAACTTGGATTTTTCTCCCAACAACGCAGTTCAGCTCAGCCCATCTCATCCCATTCACTTATCTTACTTCTCTACAGACTCCCGTCCCCTGCCTGTTTTCCTTCCTCTCACACAACCAATCCCTACGCCACTGCACCATAGAACAAGCGCAAGCAAACAGATCCACCGTCAAATGGCGTCCACCACTGCCACCACCAACCTCACCCCAGACAAAAAATACGACCTAATAACCAGTAACCTACAAGAGGTTCTAAAGCCAGACATTATAAAATCCGCACTAGCCGAGAACCGCCCTCTAAAGATCTACTGGGGCACCGCACCAACGGGCCGTCCGCACTGCGGGTACTTTGTCCCGATGGTGAAGCTTGCTCACTTCCTACGCGCAGGGTGCGAAGTCACTGTTCTACTAGCAGACATTCACGCATTCCTGGACAACCTGAAGGCCCCTCTGGAGCTGGTGACGCACCGGGCGAAGTACTACGAATTGCTCATAAAGTCCGTGCTCCGCGCCATCGGCGTCCCAATTGAGCAGCTGCGCTTCGTCCATGGGTCCTCGTACCAGCAGGGGGCCGCGTATGTCATGGACTTGTTCCGCCTTAGCTCTATTGTTACCGAGCACGACGCGAAGAAGGCGGGCGCGGAGGTTGTCAAGCAGGTTGCCAGCCCTTTGCTTAGCGGTCTGATTTACCCCCTCATGCAGGCGCTTGACGAGGAGCACTTGGGCGTCGACGCACAGTTCGGCGGCGTGGATCAGAGGAAGATATTCACACTTGCGGCTGAGAATCTCCCCAAGATTGGGTTCAAGGAGAGAGCGCATCTGATGAATCCTATGGTCCCTGGCTTGGCGGGGGGGAAGATGAGTGCTTCTGATCCGAATTCTAAGATTGACTTGCTGGACAGTGAGGAGATCGTTGGGAATAAACTAAGGAAGTCGCATTGCGCTCCCGGAGAGGTGGAGGGAAATGGGGTTATCTCGTTCGTGGAGTATGTACTTTTTCCCATTGCCGAGTTGGCAAATGAGAACGGGAAGGGGGAGTTTGTCGTGCCTAGGGATGAGAAGTGGGGGGGGCCGGTCACTTACTCCTCTATCGCGGAGCTTAAGAAGGATTACCAGGAGGACAGGGTTCGCCTATTCCCATGAGATTCACGCCCAAACCATGAGCTAATAGAATCGCAGTTATCCCCAATGGATCTAAAGAGGGGAGTCGAAAAAGCCCTTAATAGGCTCCTCGACCCAATTAGAAAAGACTTCGAGAAGGATGAGGAATTCAAAAAAGTTGCGGAACTGGCTTATCCACCCGAAGTCAAAGTCAAGAAGAAGAAGGAAAAGAAGATTGGAACCGGATACAAGGGCAAGAAAACCGCTGCAGAGGAGGTTGTCGACGGTGACCTCAATTCCCAGGGAGCGGTCGAAGTTGCAGTAGGCACGAGTGCAAAGGATGCTCAAGACAGACTCGCTGGAAAGACAGAGTGATGGGTCGTGATCGTAGCCGCGAAGCACTAGAAAAATAAAGAGGACGCCGGTGCTACACAAAAAAGACATTTCACTTCTTGTAGATAGATCTTAATATGGTGTAGCTCCTATGTCATCGCATTTCCTCAAAAAAACCCCCCAAAAAAAAACCACTACGACAATAAACACCACAAACCTCTCCGGTACAGCCACCACCACCAAACCCTCTCCCCCTTCTAATCCCGAAACCAGCCCCTACCCACCGCTACACCAACCGCATCCGACGTCGCACTCCGAGGCTCAAACAACTTCTCCCCCGGCTCAAAGCCCACCCCAGCGTCACAGGATCCCCGCACATCCCCCGTCAGCCATACTTACAGCGCCCCAGTAGCACTACCCAACAGCGGCCTTACCCGCGCGGTACGTCTACCGCGCCACCCGCCCGCCGACCGACCCCCAAATATACCACCAGCGCGGACGGAAACGTGCGCCGCCCGCAGCATAGACTCTAACAAGCGGTACCATAGTCTAGTAGCGGAAAGCGGGAGGGAATGGATAGAAAGAAGTGGCTCATTAGTGCTATAACTAGCAGCAGCAGTCCGGGGAAGCCCACGCATTAACTTGGAGGATCCAGCCGGGGGGTTGGTGGGTCCTGGGCGTACCGGTATTCTGGGTATATCGTGTATGGCGCTGGGGTTAAATATGTGTTGGAGGGGAGGTGTAGATCTACGGGCATCTGGGTAGGGGGATGTAATAGAGCGATTGGGGGATGTATCATGGTAGGATCTGAGGCTACGGGAATACCTTAGCAAGGCCGCCTAGGGCCCTTGTTTACTCCATTGGAACATCATATGCACTCAAAAGTTTCGACGACATCAATTCAAACTTATTTCCGATCGTAGATCCATTCAAGAAGCCCGTAACATACTCGAGTACGACAAGGATGGCGAATAGCCCTACCAAGTTTAGCGTTTGCCACCAGATTGTTTAGTTTATTATTCGCCGTCTCCTCTATTCGCTGCCCCTCCCCAGCATCACTATACGATCACAGTAGGATAGCAGCAGTAATAGCCCAGAAAACGCTAACTTATCATAGGCCCACGGAATGAATTATTATTGTAAACCTGGGCACGCCTTGCAAAGGCATAGGGTATCGCGCTGTAGTACTCAAAAGCATCTATTACCCAACCTTCCCCTAAACCCCGTCAGTAAATCAAACCCGATCCGCCTCCAATGCTCCACCGAACCCATCATAACCATTAAGCAAGCATTAAAAAGAATATAGATAAGGCGCCAACATTCGCAGTCTAGAAAATTGTTCCAAACTGCCCATCCCCTTTGTTATTATACGCTCCAAGGCTATCAAGGTTCGGTTTCTTGTGTCTATTGGCGGCTGTTAGTCCGATACAATATCTCCGACTGTTGGAGGAAGTTATACTTGAATGTGAAGCCGACAAATGCGATTTTACTCATGGAGTCTTTCCTCTCCTCCATGGTCTCCAGCGCAGTTTGTTTTTCATGGACCTCTTTGTATTTGGCCATGTCGGCTTCATTGCTGAAGTCATCAAAGTATCCAGCATCCCTATCACTGTCAAGTTCGGGTACAAAAGGCGGCTCCTTTGCACGGAGGTCGCTCCAGTTCACTTCCGAAAAGTAGCCGTGTGACTGAACAGACTTGAAGTCTTGGAACCTCTGATCTCGAGCTGCGACAAGGCTATTGCACCCAATCCTCGTTAGTGCCACGAACAGAAGCCTGGTTTAAGAGACTTACTGAATTATGAGGTCCCAGGTACGCTTGGAGAGGTAATAATTTGGATTCTCATATTCGGGTTTATGCAACACCTTTTTCCAGTGCTTAAGGTTGTGCCAAGTTTCTTGTACCGACGCCCCCGCAAAGGGCGGATACCCAGCCAGCGCTTCGTAAAGCATGCAGCCAAGTGACCAATAGTCGACAGTAAAGTCGTACTCTTCCGTGCCCCTCAAAACCTCTGGGGCCATATAATCCGGGCTTCCGACTACTGATTTTGCCTAAGATCTCTAATGTTAGTTCAATTCGAATAGGAGAAGAATAAAAAACACGGCTGATGCAAGAGATATCGGAAACTCACATAGTTAACGTCAGTTTCCCTCAGAGTCTTATAGGCCCTCCTTCTCTCCATTGTTGACCTCTCCGGTATATCCATGTCTTTAACTTGATCGAGCCGCATCTTCATGCTCTCCATTCTGTCTGGACTTAGTTTTCCAGCACTTAGTCCAAAATCTGTCAACTTAATATGCCCAGAGGAGTCGATAAGAAAATTCTCGGGCTTCAAGTCACGATGAATATAACCTAAGTCGTGAAGAGCATTGACTGAGGCGAACATCTCAGCAATGTAGAAACGGGCATGGTTAAAATGCAAGACACCGGTGTTATTTAATAAGGTACGGAAGTCACCACCGGGAACGTATTCCTGGAATTTTGGTCAAAATCGAATAAAACTATTGGACTAAGTTGTGCACATACCATGGCAAGATAGATGCTGTCCTCATCCTGGAATGCGTAAAGCAACTTCACTAGCCAATCACTTTTGGCAGCTGTCAAGATATCCCGCTCAGTCAAGACGTGCCTGATCTCGTCCAACTTAAAGAGCAGCTTCTTGCTCATAACCTTCAAAGCGCATACTTCCTTGGTCTCCTTGTGCTCCGCAAGAAAAACCTGACCATAGCCACCCTGTCCAACCTGTGTCAGTACCTGAAAATCGCCCTTGCGGAGTCTTGTACGGCGTTTCCGGAGAGCAACACGCTCCCGTCCGGCGAATCGTGACCAGGCTGGCTTGAGCTCTTCAGTACTGAGATGCTCATGCTGAGCTTTCCAGTCCTCTGTACGCTTTCGCCGCGTGTGAACATAGGTAACTAGGTTGTAATAATAGTCATAAAAATCTAACTCCGTCGGTAACGATTAATTTCCTATTCATGCGAAAAGTGATTAGAGGATTAGGGGATTATTAGGGCGGTACTAACATAGATGAGCAACGTCTTTCAGCCTCTTAACTTGTGGTTTGGACAGCTTCTCGATCTCGTCGATAGTCATATCTCTGAACGGATCATAAGCTCGTCTGCTCTGGGCATGCGATCTCTGTAATCCCGGGCCTGCGTTGGCCCGCTGTGAGACTTCTGTTGCTTTGGAGAAAGGTGGCGCATTTTCTTTATTATTCTTCCTACTCGGCCTCTCATCGTCCATTCTCCCGACACCCACGCCGCCCCCGTTTCCATCCTCGTCAATTACCTGGAGCATCCTCTTGGAGGGCGTTGCTTGTGGTTTTGTAGGCGAAGAGTTAGGTGTGAGCTGGAGGGATCTGTCAAACACCTCTACTAGTGCTGTGTTCCCCTTTGACGGGGAGGATGAAGGGGTAATAAACTCCTCAGAGGATGGCTGTGGATCCCATGATTCATTATTGGAGCGGGTGTGAAGGGGCGGTGGGGGCGCTAAAGGGAAAGCCTCGTTGATATGTTTTGACGGCGAGGAAGCGGGTTGCGATTGGTGCGTGGGGTTTCGGGGCGGGAGGCGACGTGGGGAAGAAGAGGGGACGTCCATTATGCAGAAGTGAAGTGAACTGTATGGACCAACTAGGCTTCGGGATCCTCACAATTGAGAGACCTCAAGAAGTATGAACGGAGGAGAGGATGGAGACTAAATCGAAGGGTTGATCATGCAAATTAGTGGAAGGACAGCTGAGAGCTTAATGGAGAAGAGGGGGAGAAACACAGGGGTGTGTTGGTAGGGACCGTTGCTGCGGCAACGCCTCCTGGGGCATGCCAGCGTCGGGAGGTATGTTGGGAAGAGACATACACAGTGCGCGTAGGAACTGGAATTAACATTTGACGTCATTCTAAGTATTCCAGTACCCACTAAGGTATGATACTATGAAGTAAAGTATACTTCCCCTGCGTATCTGCATTCTCGACATACCCCCGAACCGAGTGTCTACTGCGTAATTGGCCTAGCTCAACGGGGTATTTACGCCCTAGGACCCCTTTCTGACGGCCGCGTTTCTCCTGACATCCTACTTGTACTATACACCCCACATATGATATCAAGAAGTACAACCACCAGCAGCATGGCCCTCAACCTCGCCCGCCAGCTGCGTTCCCATACTATTAATGGTCTCCACTACCACCTTTACCTTCCCGTAACTTCAGCACTGCACAAGCAAGTAAAACTCTCAACCGTAGTTCGGTGAGATATGCTAAATTTTTAGCTCTGTAGAACTCATAAGTAAACTCATTCCAAAGTCCAAAGGTGTTAAGAATATACCTACTGGCGAGAGGTTGAGTGCCCTCAAAACAGTAAAGATCAAATCAATCAGTTTGGCACATGCTAACTAATATCAAAAAAGAGGTGGCCATCCATTGCAAAACTACCACAAGAATAATCGGACCCGAGACTAAGACGTCCGAAATTCTCTCTCTTGAATAGCAGTGCGAGCGCACAGAAAAAACTGACCCCTCAGCCCATGCTTAAGACAAAAGAAAAAGAAAAAAGAGCCAGCCCGACCTTACCAGCAAAGGCAACTCCAACGTCCTAGCATGAGGTCCAATTATCCGAGTTCCCACAGTATTGACGATGGCTTTGCAAGGATAGAAGGCTGGACCAAAACAATGGTCACCTTCGGTCTCGGAACTGTGGTGCTTTAATTAGTATCGGTAAGTTTGCCAGTGCATTCTAGTCTTCTGAGCTATTCCGCTCACATCGGTATCTACAGCTTGCATACAAAGTGCTATCGTAAAAACCGAAATAATTGAGAATGACGCTAGGACGTCCAGAATTTCCGGCCTTAGATTAGGGGGACAAAACACGACGAGAAGATTCCCCTTCAGCCCTCACTTGGGACACAGACCTTACTAGGAGAGGCAACTCCAATGTCCTAGTGAGATTCTGAATTACTCCAGTTTTTATGGTAGTGTATGACATTTCAGCTACCGAGGCGACTAAGGCCTATGTCGGACAAGTGGTTGAGAAGTCTGAACAGAAAACTCAGCTCAGATCGGAAAACCTGCAGCTTTGGACTGACTCTGATCTCGAAAAATGGAGGCAACTGACTAAAGCTGAGCTTAGAAGGTTGAGACGTTTAAATGAACTGGCTATTGGAAAACATAAATAATAGTACTAAGGGTAGGGGCGAAGTATTGGGACAAACAAGGGTAGCAGGGGCCTTGGAGGGAGTATCAAAAAGTGAGGTGGCTACTAATTCGAGTAATTCCATAACGTCCCAATATTTCCCCCTTCACCCGAGTAATTATTATACGAAGACGTTGCCTCTAGACGAGACTAAATGTTTTTTTTGTTCCCCCCCCGGCTTCCGGTGGTGGGGTCCTTTCTGGTGTTCTCTTTGATATTGGCCTCCGGTGGCGCGGTCCTTTCTTGCTTTTCCTTTGATGCTGGCCCCTGGTGGTGAGGCCCTTTCTTGTCCCGCTATAATAGATTCAAATAAATAGAGCCCGCTCACCAGTATCCCAGTACTAGTATTTAAAACAAGAAATCCCCCTACAGTGAAGTGATTTACTCAATCATGCAAGGTACCGCATGCTATTAAGGAGGGTTCGCTCTATATTACCAGCTGCTGGATGTGTATGACTGAAGAAAACTGAACAATTCTATAACACCCCACGTCCGAAGACCTCGCCTGAATACAAGCACCAGGGATGTTGTATATTCAAATGCGCCCCGAAATTTTTAAATACCAAACGGCAGGTCTAGCAGCGGGCACAGCGAGAAATAGAAGAACAAAATTTAAAACAACCCGTCTCCACCGCAAGCAACCACGATACCGAATCTATCAAAACAACAGTTTCTGTCTCGAAAGCGGCAGGTATGACAGCATCCGCTCCCGGGCATTGATATATTTCGGAGGTGGCGGGGACTGTAAGAACCTCCTTTCCCACAGCTCCTCGCAGGTAACCCCATGCGTAGGCCATGTTATCTCCCAGAGGTGGCGGATCAAGAAAGCATACCTCGGGAGACCCGGTATGTCAAAGTTCTTGAGATCCGCAGCGTAGAAAGTCATCCTAGGAAGAGCCCCGATACTCTCACCAACAGCGCCCTCTCCGGGTTCGCGGTCGATCGTCCTTATTCCTCCAGCGGCCTTCGCTTCTTCCAAGGCCTCCATCCTCCGATTATTGTAATAGGGCAACATATCCAATTCCTTAGGAACAAGCTTGCAACTCCCGATCTCTGCGACATAAGAAAGCTTTGCAACCGGTCTCTTAACATACAACCAGACATATTTCGTGTATTCGTTGAAGAAGAATTTTCGGTAAAGGTATCTTGTATGGCCTAACAGGATCTCGTCCATTTCTCCTTCTTGGATGCATGCTATCACATCTGCTGATGGGATTCGCCCAGTTCCACGATCGGCTGACATAGTTCGTCGAACCAACGACCCCCGCATGGTTACAGCGGATTCCTCGTGGGGTTGCTCGCTGAATTGCTCACTGGATTGCCCGCTGGACTGCTCGCTGGACTGCTGAAGTGATTTCTCATTGAAATGTGGAGCCTTAAAGCATCACCAATTAAAACAAAGTAGAATAAATTATTAGGGCAGATTTCGTACCTTCGTATTGAATGGTCGTATCCGAATTGAATTTGCGGCGGTCAACCGGCATCCTGGAATTCGAATGCGTCGTGATATCGCTGAGAACATGGGGGAAAAAAAAATTGTTGATGCGAAATATAGTGGGGTTGGTGCTCAAGAAGAGGTTGCCGGAGTTTGCCCACCGCACGGGTACCGGTATCGTGAGAACCTTTTTTTCTGAGTTTAGGGTTATAATGTGAGGGCACGAAGAATTTTGCCTGTAATTGATATCGGGGCAAGTGACCCGAGGGCAAGATTTGATGTCTTGGCAGAGCACTCTCGGCTTGGCATTTATTCGAGTGATGTCGTGTGTATAAGTCTCAACCAGCAGAGGATAGGTAACCGGGCAAGGAGCCCACCTAATTACACCCTCTTCATGGACAGCAGTGACCTTGAGGGGAAGAAACTGATCTCTCTATATCTTTCATCTCCAGTCCATCCCTGATCTCTACTTTCATCCAAGAATAAGCAACCTGGGGGATATTCATTTAATATTTCCCTCTCTCTGATCATTTCCTTGCCCCAAAACCACCAAAAAATAAGCAAAATGTTCTTCTCGCCAGAATATCTAGTCTCGCGTCCTTACGGAGTGGGAACTGTCTGGTAAGAAACTATAAAATCTCCCCACGAGCGGATACAGTTGACACCAACCATAGGCTAGCTGCAACTGTTGGCACACAAAATGTTCATCGCAAAATCAGCCGCAAAGATATCATGGCCGTGCAAATACCCGAGGCATGTCAGTCGTTCATCGAGCCTGATGTACCCTTAGCGCTGCGCTTTCAATCAAATCTCCTTTGCGGTGTTGCCCGGTGGGTTTTAGTCAAGAGGATAGCCTAGCATTTATAGCTTTGGGAACTAACTAAGATGCGAGAGTAGGGTCTTTGGCGAGCAATGCAGATATATGTTGATTGATACGAATCAGGCGGTTAGCAGCATAAGGCGATCTCATACTTCCGCTCAGGCGCGCGCGATCATTGACGATATTAATTTGACTCACGGGAATCTCAGGTGGGTAGCAAAGTTTTAAAAAGGGAACGATACTAAAGTCTTTGTCCAGGTCAAGGCCTCTAATTCTTGAGAACGACCCAGCGTTTGATGCCGACCTGGTGGATGACGTTCGAGTGCTTTACCAAGATAGTTTGAATCTGGTAGATGACAATTCCGCCATGATCGGATCGTTCCTTTCTAGCAGTAGTAGAAATGACCCGCTTCACCCTTCATCTGGTTTTAGTTCTACGTCTCGTACCATTCGTGCACCGGATGAAGCGGGTCAGAATTTCGCCCCCGAGACCCCCGGCGCTGTGCTATTAGATGACCTAGGGTTCGAGTTTGATCAATACGGGCAGATGAAAGAGGCCTCATCTCCTCAGCTACCCCCAATGATTCCAGACCACGCTTCGGATCTCGGGGATGGTCCAAGAGCGAGGAGTAGACAGAGAAGTAGCAGGCTAAATAGTCTAGATTTCGCCGGAATCGCAGGGGTGGAACATCAGGAAGGTCGTGGTAGGACTGTAAGTGCTCTACCTCCTACTAATCCAACACACTAACACCCCCCAGATTGCCAGTTCTCAAGGCCCAGGTGCCTACGCCCCTCTCTCGAGGGAGGCTTCCCACAATTCTTCCCTCCAACCTGGGGGTTCTCCCCAAGCGGAAGTGGAATATGTCCAACCCGAACCTCCTCAGCCAGCAGGAGACGAAGCAGAGCTAGGAAACACCGGGAAGGGCCGTGGCCGTGGCCAACCCAAGGGGCCAATAATTGATAACACACTGGAAATCAAGAGCAAAGAAGTAACACTATGGACTGAGCGTTATCTTGAGAACATGGCAGCGGCTCTAAAAAAGGCTCGAGCTTCCAAAGTTTCCAGACTTGCGAAGCAAAACGCCCATACTCTCATTTTCAAATGGAGTGTGTTTGGAGAGTTGAGACATCCCTTCCTACAAAGCATGTTTTCAGGAGAGGCAATTCTAGAGGCAATTCAGAAGGGGGGTGGGTCGATTGGAAAACGCAAGAGGGAGATTGAAGGCCAGGAAATCGGTGACGAAGAAGGAAGAAGAGTCAGGGCTAGATCTGAGGTTTACGAAGAGGATGATACGCTCTTACCGCGTTCTGAGACTGGGCTCGGCCTCCCAGAGTCAGAAGTCGGGAGAAAAGGCCCGGGTGTAGGGAGCGAAGGCTATCACCCATCCAGTCAACACTCATTACCCTGGGCAAAAGGGGACATTCCTGGATCTAGGCGCGATTCCCGGCAACTCTCAATTGGCGGATTTCCCTCGAGTTCCTTTGGGGGTGATCTTCAGGGCTACTCCTCTGTCCGACCTTCTCGTCAAAACAGCCCTTTAGCAGCTAAATCCATTAGGCGGATGAGTATTCTCCAATCGCCAATTGGAGAGAGAGACGAAGATCTTGATATGCCCGAAATTGACGCTGCCGAAGGTTTGGTCGATATGGCAGAGCAATTCGAATCCTTCAGCCTTGCTGCCAACGATGAGGCGGAAACCGCCAGTTCTGTAGAAAAAAATTGTCTGAATTTCTTCAAGTTAGTCCCCACTCTTGTTACCTCATTCTGTCAGCCTTATTAATTGCTCGATGGATTTAAATAGTTTTCTCAAAGATGAGATTCGTAAGCTGGATAGCCGCATCGCCGATGAAGATATCGTAGGCCATCCCAACCTTATAACCCTCGAGCATCTCCTCGAACCAGGGAGTAACAAACCCGAGGCAGCAGCTCATGCTTTTTCACATCTACTTTTGTTGGGTACTAGAGGGTTAATTAGTCTCAGCCAGGAGGAACCATACGGGAGCATCCAAATTAGCATTGCCTTGGGGTGATGTCACGACAATTTTATTGTTAATCCGGTAGGTAGGCGCGAATAGGGTTAGCAATTGATATAGATAGGTAGATCAGCAACGCCAAATAAGAAACTCTTTGAGAAAAGAGATATACAGTTGAAAAAAGGATCCAACCACTGTAAATACAGAACCAACGGCGCCCACGCTTTCCCCTGCGATATAAGAACGAGGTAAAGATAGCGGAATATATAAAACATAAAGAACACCAACTCCGTAGATCAGTCAAGCTTCCTCCTCGAGCTTCGATATCTTTCCTAGAAAAGAACAAAGGGAAGGGAGGGAGGAGAAAAGAGAAGGAAAGAAAGGCAAAAAAAGACCACAATTACAAAGAAATATCCACCCCCATCATCTATCGAATAGCAAAAATATAAACCAAAAGAGACAACAGAAGCAAGAAAGGTAGCCCCCATTTACCAAAGAAGAAACCCTCTCGTAATCAGAAAATCATAATTCATTTCCCAACCCTCCTCTCGAGAGCATCAACCCTAGCCCTAAACCCTTTGACAATCTCACCAATCCTTCGAATCTTCAGGAATTCATTCTGCAGCTCGTCGCACTGCCTAAGCACATCCCTAAGCGTCTCTATCTCGACTGTGGCCGCATCCACGACACCCCCCGCTCGCCGGTGAGACGCCTGCGTGCTTCGGACCGTTTGTGCGGACAACTATATAATAAGCAACCAACGGATGACGAAATTAGCCCAAGGTCTCCCTCACTTTCCTCTGCCCCCATCCCCAACGGGAGCGCGAGAGAAAAAAAGAAAAAAAGGGAGGCAGAAGTAGAAGGGATATTTTGTACCGTCTCAACCCGATTCGTAATCGCGGCCAACAACGCATCAAAATGGTTCGATAGCGCAGCGAGCGCCTGAGGATCTAGGCTCAGTGAACTGCCGCTATTGGCGGTGTTTGTGGTTGAGGAGGAGGATGGGGTCGATGAGTGGTTGTGGTGACGGTGGTGGAGTCGGCGTTGGGTTGCTGTTAGGTAGTTTAGGTCTTCGCGAGAGATGTGTAGGGTGTGGTCTGCTGGGGGGTCCATTGGTGATTACATGTGCTCTTCTTCTTTGTCTCTTTCGTTCGTTCCTCTCGGGATTTGTCGATTGAGGTATGTTGGTGGGTGGGTGGATGGGTGCGTGGCTGCGCAATTCAGCTTTATTGTTAAAGCTATCTGAGATAAAAGGATACGGTAGAGAGGTACTGTAGAGGGTAGGTAGGTATGTAGGTCAGAGGTGAGGTAAGGCAAGCTCTTTCTCTCTTGAGCGTTAGGTTAGGCTCGGTATGTGCAAGTTGGCATAAGGCCTTGTCTTGCTAAAGTGTAGGTTGAAAGTGTATGTGTAGGTTATCCAGTGAGCGCGTGTTTTAGCTTTCCAATTGTAGGTTATGAAGGTGATGCACTAGGGTAGATTGGAAAGGGAAGAAAAAACAAAAACAAAAAGGCCCCTTCCTGGTTGGTGGTGAGATTGAGTTAAGTTAGGCTAGGGGAGGGAAAAAAGGGAGACGATTGGATTTCGTCTGTTCTAGGGGGGTTCCGGTGCGTCGGTAGAGGAGCGAGCCACAGACGTTACATATGGTACATCCAATACGATACTTCTCCCTCTTATGCAGCAAGCAAGGAGGCAGACAAAGTGAAGGATGGATGCTGTGCAATGAGAGAGAAAAGGGAAGGATGGAAGGAAAGGATGCGGGGCCCCTTGGTACTGTGGCTTTTGTGGCGGAGTGTGGAGATTTTCCCTTTCTTTATTGCTTCCCTCGGGTTTCTTGATTGGGGGGGACCTTGGGATTAGCCGCGATAGTCAAATGAGAGGATCTGAGGATGGGAATGGATAGGTGGATTCATTCGTACTGTATTATACCTAGTCGTGCTGTATTTATTTTCGATGGGGGATATTGCTAGTACAATCGAGAGAACGAGAGCTTCGGGGGGAGACAATTCGGGTTCGTAGGGCGATAGCGATGGTCTTGTTTTGTGATTCCCGGGAAACATTCTTACTCGCTCACTAGTCCAAACATTTCCCCACTCTTTTTCACCGTTGTGCTCCTTCACTCGCCTGCCCTCCCTTGCCTCTCTCCCTTCTCCTTACCTCTCGATCGCCATCTCATAAGTGTTGTGGTAATACCCTACATCCTAAATCACAATTAACGACAAAAAAGCTGTGGTATCATAATAATAATATGATAATAATAATAATAATAATATGATACTCATAATTCCAGTCAAACAAAACCCCAACCCACCTACACGTCCCCCTGTTCTCCCTCACAAACTTGAAACTTCTCATCATACGGTACGGTACCTCGTTAAGCCCTCGGGGTTGGATGCTTCCAAATCACTTTCTTATTCTGGAGGTATGACGTTCTTTTAGCTGGGAACCCCTTGCGTGGGTGGCCAGGGCCTGGGAGGGCCCCGGCGCCAGGGTCACCGATGCTAAAAGGCTGCAGAGATAGTATTTAAGCAGATGTGGGGGTGACTGGGAGTGGCGGACCCGGCCTTTATTTCATCTGGAGGTAAGGGGAACCTAATGGCTGGCTGAATGGCTGGTGGTTGTTGGTCTTGCATGTTTACCTTGAGACGCTCGAAAGGTTTTCAATTGGAATGTTGAAGTGGCGATGGTTGGTAGTGCAGCTGGTGCTTGATGTTTGTGCAGCGGGATGATCTCATACTGCCTTTTTGTGCGGTTCAATTGCTCAATTGGGTGTATCAGGCAATTTCTTCGAGATGCAGCAGCAACCTCGAGTCCACAAAACTGTTTCTGTGAACGCCAAACTGATATGAAGTCGGGCTATCATTACTGGCACCCAACAAGGGCTATAGCTGACAGAACTAATTTCACATGGGATCACCGTCCGGTGGTGATGCCAAACAAGAGAGTTCACACTCTTCCGCATCGCTAGAGGGTGGAAATGTCAACAGACCGTTGGATATGTATCAGAATAAAAAATTAATATTAACAAGAAATTTAGGCTTCCTTCTCCAGTTCGAGAAGAAGAAAAACGAAAACAAAAAATCAAATACCTCGCCGCCCAAAAAAACAACAATAACAACCAGACCAAGACAACCAACAAAACCCCGGCAGCAAAGCAAAATAGGACCGCAGCCACTCATTCATCAAGGTTCAATTCCCGCAGAAACTCCTCTAGTGACTTGGCCTGCAACAAGAAAGACCCCTTGCGCGAGGGTCCTATACCGGTTCGGATAACGGCCATTATTGTTTGCTCCAACATCTTGTTCTTCCTCTCCAATGCCAAAACACGCTGTTCGAGTTCCATCTCCTTCGCTGATGCCGATAACGCCGATATTGTCGAGCAAGTACCTTCTGTAAACGAGTTGCTAGGTGGAGTCGGAATGGGAATGGTGGTGGAGGTGGGGGATGGTGTAGGAGTGGGAGTAAGGATGGCTGGTCGAGAGTTCTGTGGTAGAGGTGGTGTGCTCGGGGGAGTGATAGCTTTTTCCCGCCAGCTCTCGGAGTTCCTCTCGCCGCTGTCGCATAGCTTCGCTTCAAGCCTCTTCTCTCTCATCATACGCGCCTGTTGTATATCCCTTTCCTTGCGGGCCTTGACCCATTCCTCGCGTGACTTACGCTTCCTCCAAATGGCCTCCCGTTCACTCGCCGAACGGGACAGTTCTGACTCTAGTTGAGGGTATGGGATGCCTATAGGACATCCTAGCGAATGACGGTGGCTAGAGGTGTCCTCAGCGCTCTTCCGGGGCCATTTATGTAGCGGATCACGAGGAGGCAGTGGTGGAGGAGGTAGGTCTCTCTTCGGCGGTGGTCCAGGTCTGGAAAGTGCCCTTTTTCCATTTGTTCGCGCTGCTGCACCTTGGTTTTGCTCCCCGTCTTCTACCATATCTTCTAATAGTTCATTCGCATAATGAACCGACGAGCGTGCTGAAGAAAGTCTCGGTGACAATGGGATGTAAACGCCGCTGACGGGCCTCGGCCGACGATTAGGGAGGCTTTTGGATGCGGACATCTCTATAGTTTCAAGAAAACCAAGATGGGGAAGGAGAGTGCGTGATCAGGGAGAAAGTGCTGGGGGGCAAGAAATGGGGGAGAAGAATTATTATAAGAGCACAGATCGGAAAGAAGGCCCGGCTGATAAGCGGAAGGGTAGGGGGCTGCAGAGGCGCGGATGCAGAAGCGAAAGGCAGAATCAAAGGGCAGATATAGTGGAGAGAAAAAGAGTTCCTTTGATCTCAGATGCAATGCAATGCAATGCAATGCACGATTAAGAAATAATTCGCGCCATCAAAATGAGAGACGGGACCCAGTCATTGGGTGTGTACTCGAGTACTCGTAATGTCCTGACGTTTGTGAACACAACTGCTATTGCATACCGCCAAAATTCAGCTTTTTTGCGCTGATCTTGGCATCATGCAATAGCAGTTGTGTTCACAAACGTCAGGACATTACGAGTACCCTAGGTTGGGCTGTGAAGGGGCAGTAAGACAGGGTAGGCAAGCAATAGCCCCCGAGAAGCGAGGTGTTGAAGAAGGGTAATTGGACGCATGCAGGGACTGGGGAGAAAACTATAAATTACTGAAAAAAAAGTCTAGGAAGGGGCCCATCAGGTCACCCCCCCAAAGTGGTAGGGGTTAACTACGGCATTGAAGGCAAGGGGAGGGAAGAGCGGAGGGGAAAAGGGCAATTGTTAGCCAACTATTGTACGAGTGTCAGACCGGTACTGGTAGGGGGAGGAGGAGCAGTGTTACTCGAGTAGTGCATGCCTGAGCTTTGACATTTACTTGGTTGTCAAAAAATATTTATACCGTATGGGAGGTACTTCTGGGTGATGCTAATATTGTTCCTCTCCACCATTTCGCGGTGGATAGGGAGCGCTCCCCCCCCCCAAAAGGCTTGCACGGCTTGAGCCTTTCATTTATTGCCTTCCGAAATTTGCGACGGACCCTTACCACAAATACCGTACCCTCTGCCAGTACCGTACCGATAAACGGACGAGTGATTGTCAGAGTCGGAGAGAATGTGTGTGTGGGCGAGCATTACAAGTACTTGGCTGACAGGCTGCCGTGATTTAAGCAGCAGGATCACGAATATCACACATAAGGCTTGATTTACCCCGCGCCCCGCCTCGCAATGCACAAATTACTCGAGTACAGTTAAATTATATCTCCCTTATTATTGTCATCTTCATAAAACGCCCGAGCACCTCCAACCCCGGGCTTTCCCAATTCGAAAGACGTCAAATATTGACTGGACATGAGTTTCTTGGGTGGGGGGGGGAGGTGGTCATCGTGCCGATACTATTTGTAGAGCGTCAATGCGACCAGCAAAGAGCCAGAAATCACCCATCCCATATCTCAAGCCAAACCGCTTAGCGATAAGTTCAGGCAACGCCTTCCCAGGACCAGATACCGATTGAAGCAGTGATCATCAACATACAGCTGCCACATATCCATCCAAGCAAAAGGCCGCAGGAAAGTTTCTCAATTCAGGTTTGGGTGTCCGGGTGGCTGAAAGCGTATCCAACCAACCACCTTTCCGTACCGTACCCGCAAACGGGTGCAGGAAAACAAGGTATGTACTCGAGTAAGCGAAGTGTCAACCAGCAGAAGAGCAAGTCAGGCCGTCCGGTTGCTCGCTCCGCTACGGTACCGTATACCCCCTACCCTACGTACGAGCACAGGCACTCACTGGGAGCACAACACCCAAAACATGATCAGCAAAATGTTGCCTGGGAATGAATATGTTTGACAGAGGACGTGAGCATTTGGCGATCGGTAACGCAAGTTCCGATGGGCCATGAATTCCCCCCTTTTTCTTTTTCTTCCTTTTTGTTTTGCCTTCCCTTCGTCCTTTTCCTTTTCGTTTTTTCTTTCCTTTTTTCTCCCCATTCTTTCTTTCTGTGATCGGCGTCCAGGTATTACGTTCTTTATGCTACAGTGCTCAGTACTCGTAATTCTCTGACGTTTTTGAACACGACTGTGCTACCAAAGTTTTGAGGCTCCGGCCGGCTCTTTGCCCGTATGCAATAGCAGTTGTGTGTTCACAAACGTCAGAGAATTATGAGTACTGTGACTGTACGAGTACTTGCCAGTATCGTACTCGACGGTGGATATCGATGCCGTATACGTCCTGGTACAAGTATCATATCGTAGCCGCAATAGCTAGTATGGTAAGTTACATGCGAACCCTTGTGCGGACAACTCACTTTTCCCCTCTCATATTTTTTATTTTATTTTTCTTCTTCTTCACAATCCAGCAGAGTAGCCTACCGGTACTCCTACTACTAGTAGTAAAGTGCTACGACAGCCTACCGGTACTCCTACTAGTAGTAGTAAAGTGCTACGATAGCCTATTTTTATGGCTCACAAGACGGCGATATGATGCGTTGGAGATTAGGGTACCCTTTTTTTCTTCTTTTCCCTTGTCTTCTTGATATCATGAACCTTGTGATAGGTTAAGTGTTACGGTATGATACATGTCTGGCCCCCGTCCTGCTGTCGATCGATGGAGTTCACACTGGGCCCCGCATACGGTACAATTGTCCTTGCCTTGGCGTCTACAAAGTACGGTACTTGCATCTGGCACAAGGTATCTGATAGTGAGACAGGGCTTTTTTATATATTATTTTTTCCCTTTCTTCCTCACTAGTTGGGGTGGTTGTGTAAGAATAGTCATATTCTCAGGTATGATAGCTACATGTACTTGTGATATTGCCCAGAGACAAGTACCGTGCTGCGCATGAGGTTGAAGACAATGCTAAGCCTTCGCGACCCCGGTAACATACGCCTCACGATCGACCGACGGTTGATTATCGGTGTTAGGTTTAATTTATCAAGTCCCTTAAGAGTAGGAATTCCCCTCCTCCTAGGATCTATTGATTGTCTGTCTACCGCTAAGTCGAACCGATATGGTATAACTTACCGGTATCATAGATATGATTGAGTGATTGATCGCCGGCTCCAGAAGATCATCACAGAATTACGGTGTTAGACGCATTGAATCGCCTATGGTAGCTAATTTTTCTGGTAATGAAGGTATGACGTGTTTTCCCATATCAAGGAATGGTGATGCGATTTTGCTCCAAGCGTCGAGAAGGGGAAATCCCTTTAAAAAGTGAATCACATGGTTACTGGATTGGGATCTGTTGTATCGTTTGATCGAATGTTTGAGTTTCTCCACTACGAACATATCTTGGATCAGGTCAGGTCGGATCGGATCAGATAGGTCGGTAGTCATCTTCCCGCCCGCGCTCTCTGTATTTACGCGTTCTCTGCACTTTTGCGCTTTCGCGTCTCCTGAGACTCTGCAAGTTCCGGGAGGGTCGGGAAGACATTGGCTTGAAACATACATCAGCGAAGCACCTGGCGTCGACTGCGCATTCTTATAGCATGGTGGGCAATGGCAGCACGGTAACAGCACCAACAAGCCTCGAAGCCCCTCAGTTGATTTATTGTAGATGTCAATCAAGGCAGGCAATCTTCTCTAGCACCGGCTTCGAATCTTGGAAAGATATCCGGAACGTCTCCTAGCCACTGAAAAGCGCTTGTTTAGACCTTTCGACGAAACCATCTCGACAGCCTTCAAGAACCCAACTCCGGAAAGCATCCTCTCGATAGAACCCTACCCTAGCGCCACCCTAAGGGCTCCCGAAGCTCCGAGGCAGGGGCGACAAAGGCCTTCGAAGTTTACCTCTCCCACCGGTGGCCCGGTGGTCTCCGGGATCCTCCCAAACCTCTGATGCGCAGGGTACTGTGATCGTTCAGCACTGTCTTGCGATGACCCCCCAAAGAGAGCAGGTCTCCACGCGCATCACACAGCGGTACTCGGCGAGGAGTTGGGCGACGGGGACATGAAGGAGAACCACGTATGGGTGTGCTGGCGCCTCATGCAGTCCACAAATACGGACACTGGCGCTGGCGACCGGAAACGATTCGCGGACCAGTCACGAAATCCGAATACCGACCGGCGGAGTTGGAATTTTGGAAAGGCACTGTCTCACAGCTGTGCGTTTCCTGTCTCACGAGTTCCTGCTGGAGCTGTTGGGGCTCAACATGGGGTATGAGAGTTTACCGCTGCACCTGGTGATCGTGATACAGGAATTGCGGGAGTCGAAGCTAGACCCGCATTACGCATTCTGCACGTCTCCACTGATAGCAGTCGCAGCGGGGCCATCGGGATCCACGCGATGACAGAATACATCAACTCCCACCGCCCAGTGGGACGCAGCATGCGCCGAGTCCAAGCGGGCAGATGGCCTATCAGCCACACCAATCCCACCCTCCTCCCTGGTGGAAAAGCGATGAGAGCCCGCCCAATCCGCACCGCTTGCTGCGCCAAAGCCAGCTGGGTTGGGACATGTATCCCTAGCGGTCACTCGCATTTTTGCAGATCTTTGCGGAGTTGCGGTCGTCGTGAGGGGCATTCCCGAGCAGAGCCGGCCCCTGGAAGAGGTCTACTGAGTACTAGGGAGGGCGTGTGTTGTGTTTGGGGCCTTCTCTACAGATGAGGTGGCTGCGCTGCGGGAGTGGATTCGGGGATACCGGTAGGCCACGTGCCATTCAACTAGGAGTTGGGTGGAGGGTGGAGGAGTACGTGCCCTTTATCCGCGATGGGGGGGCACGCCTGAAGTACCGTATGCTTTCCAACTAAAGTAACCAGCCCCTCCGCTCCGCGCGAGATTCGAAAAAAAAAAAAAAACTATAGTACGATACTCACTCTCCCCCAAACTCTCATAGATCTACTCTCGCTCCTTCAACCACATCTCACAACTGCCATCTTTAGATAAAAGAACGGGAAATCTCCTATACCTACTATTTTCGCACCCCCCGAACACGCTCACTCATCTTCCCCACCCCGCAGGCCGTAACAGCACTCAGAATCCTCCGCGCTATCCACAACTTCCACGCGCAGACTGGCCTATGCACTGGCATGGCCGGAATCATCACGTCTACCGTCTCCTCCGACGGCGTCGTACAATATCCTCCCCCCTGGTCTGAGTAAACAGGATTAAAAATTCACCAATCGCCGATACCCACAACCTCCGGTCCTCCGAGTAGGATCTTCTCCCCGCCGGTGCGTGGTACGATGGGGTTTGTCGTGAGCGCGTATCGGAATGAGCCGCTGTTGGTGGGGGTCTTGCGAGTACAGGGGAGGATCGAGATGGAGTGGGGGTTTGGGGGGAGGTGGAGTGTACTTGAGTAGGTGTTTGCATGCGGTATGGGAGGTCCGGGCGGGGGGTACGGTAGTGGAGGGATTGCGCTCGCTAGGGGGGTTGTACGAGGGGGGGGGTGAAGTCTGTTGTCGTTAAGGTTGATGGGTTGATGGGATGTGATGATTTTTTTGCTTTTTTCCTTCTATTCTTGGTTGGGGGAGGGATGACGAGGGATAATATTCTGGGAAGGCGGGTTCGGTCCGGACTCCGGAGTGAGTGGTGATCTTGAGATCTCATACACACTCACACCTTGCTGTTCCGGATCTCGATAATCCGGATCGTTCGCTGTCTCTCACTGCCCCGCACGAATCTCAGCAAGTTCTGAACCCCCTACACCAAAGTCTGACCTGTTGTCCCGGATCACTCGTTGTGTCGGACAGATTCTTCGGACTTTGGCCACCCGGGGTAGCGGGGTGTGAGTGTATAAATATACTCTCTTTGGTGAATTGCCAAATGTATAAATACTAACAGCTTTATGCATGCATGCTCTTCGCACTTACCTTTTATATTGGTCATTCTCTCAATTGTAAACTGCTACAATTCTCCACGAGGCAATGGCCTTGGTAAAGTTACCGGAAGCCAGCTCCCTCCCCATCCCACACACCCTCCAATGTTTTCGAACGGATTCACAATCAGATTCACATAATGAACAATGAGAGCGAACAACCAAGATTCACCCAGACCCCAATTTTATTGAAGAAAACCTGAAAAACAACAATACCCCCCGTTTTCCCAAACAGAACTAAACGCTGAGAGCCATGATGGAATTGACGATATCATTGTCATTGTCCTTGAGCGCTTTGACAGCTCTCTTTCTGGAAACGGTTGCCTGGACCTTTTATCAGCACTGAAACTCGCAATAGGCACAACATGTAGCTATGGTTAGGAAGAAACTTACCTGGGCCATAACAAGTTCAATGTCCTTATTCTCCAACCCTTCCTCGTTGACCTCCTCGCCGTCCTCTTCCTCCTCTTCCTCCTTCTTGAGGGCCTGCGCGTCCTTACCTTTATCACCCACGCCGGCTCCACCGCCAGCCGCAGCCGCCGCAAGTTCCGCCTCGATACTGGCAGCGCTCTCATGTTGCTGGAGTTGCTGTGCGGCATTGGCCTGGGCTTGGGAATTCAAGTCCTCTATTTTTGCCTCGCCGAAGATGCTACCCACACCTCAGCAACTCCGACCATGCCAAAGAGGAGAGAGAGGGAGAGAGGCTTACATCCAAGTATTGCTGGAGGGGGATTTGTACACATCTGGCTGATTGATCACGAATAGAATCTGTCCATCCCCACATTAGCACTACCCGCTCACTCACTGACTCCTACCGCCCTCATTATGCGGGCTTTAGAATATACATACATTCTTCGGACGCCTCAACGTAACCCTAGTAATACCGGGGACGTGCTTCAAGCCCAACTTTGCAATCTGCTTGCGAGCCTTCTTCTCATTCCTGCTGTGCACCGCGACGCCGCTTCCAGCCGGGATGCCGCTGGCTTCTCCCGCATCTCCTGCTCCTCCCCCTCCGATGAGGTCCCCAGCTTCGGAATCATCGCTGGAGTCGGCGTCTTCGACTTCGGCTTGCTTGGTCTCCTCCTCCGTTACGTCTTCAATTCTGGGATTGGACATTTTTTTTGTTGGCTCCTCTGTGATTCTATCGGTTAGTTTTTGATGTTTGGTAGTGGTTGTGGTGTTGGTAGTGTGGTGGTGGTGGGTAGATGGGAGATTGGAGATAGCGGGGGGATGGAGGGGCAGACAGGCGGGAGGGAAGCAGAGAAATTTCGTGGCATAAGCCCTGTCTAATAATAAAATGAGGAAAAAAATTCCCCTGGAATTTCAGCAACGTACCTTTTGTTTTCAGTGTTTTTTTTTAAAAAAATTCTCTTTCGCGCCTTGTTTTGATTTTTTTTGTTTTCACCGTTTCTTCCACCTCAATTTGTGTTTATGGTAGTTTGGCGGCGTGAGGTGAAATATGTAGGCGTGACTGCTGAGCACTCCTTTGGTGCGGCCCGGTTTGAAATTCCGCCCGGGGTGTTGATACCGCACAATATGGGACAGTAATGATTTAATTGCGAGTTTTTTTTATACCTTTCTTTCTCTCTTTTCTCTCTCCATCTCTCTCTTCAACCCGTAAGTTAGGGCACAGGGCCGTATTGTAGACTACATACCATTTCCAGCAGGGACAAGCTCACGCAAGGAAATGGTGATCGTAGTCTGGATCAGGTTTTTCGAGATCAATTCATCTATTTGTGTTTCTATATTATACGGATCCATATCCACATTTACTGTGAGGGGGAAAGAAAAATGGAAAATGGAAATAAAAATGGCGGGTGGCGGTACCAGTTTTAATTGAATTCGCGATCACTCAAAGTACAGTACCACCGGATATTGTGGGGATCTGGGGGGGGGGGGTACCGATACGTTGTGGAGAGGTCTCTTGAATCCAGGATACCGAGTGGAAGGGATAAATAGATGCCCTTTCCCAACGGTCAAAGTGGGACTCGATGGTGAATGGTACTGTACAGTATAATACCACAGAGCATGCTACAAGAAAGTCCCGGAAAGCCATGCTGGCTTATGACTTCTAGTACTGTAATGCGGGGCTGCCGTATGTCGATTGAATACACATATATAAAAGTATGCAAACAGCCTTGCACCTGAATTTTGCTAAAATACTCGCTGCAGAGTTTTTTCACCTGGGTTTGGCGACCAAATTTTGCTGAAAGGAGAGGGAAAATCTAGCACACTATGGCAGCAGGAATATCCCTCCACTCTTGTGAATTCCCTATTGCTAGTGTTAGGCATCAATTGGCATTTCCAGATTTTCATTCCTTTTTTTTCTTTCTTTCTTGATGCTTCCCGACTGGTTCGCTTCACCATTAAATTTTGGCCCGGTTTCATGTGACGCCCTTCTCAGACCAAAAGCACCCATTTTCACCACCCTCTCTCAGGGCACAATAGCGATGGGAATCTGCCAAAATTTGGTAGTACACGGGCAAGCCTGTATCATAGGTGGCATGAGGGATATCACAGAATTTTTAAATATTGTGAAGGAGTGGAGAAGATGTCATTTTGGTCCATTTTGGTGCAGTATCAACTGTCAAGTTTGATACTTTTTTGTATGGAGGCCCATGCAAAATTTTACATGACCTTCACCCCGGTTGACAAAATTGTAAAGAATGGGCACAGCTTTGATTCCCTGTACTTCCACCTCTCTAGGGGTTCAGGCGCACAGAGACTGACTGACTGATGGGGAGATTTAAAGTGGTTTCAAGAGGGTAGAGTTGGGTTTTGTGTATTTGAAAATGTTGATTATTTGCTAAAATTTGATATAAAAACTGGTGCCGGACGAAAAGGGTTTGGCAGGGTACTTTTACAAGGCTTGGGTACAGTGTCCTAGAGAATACAAACTGAGCCCTCCTGTCTGTTTCTCGCTCATGGTGTATCATATCATACATAACTCTTGCGCCGAGCATCCTGAGCGACATTCTTAACCTCCCAACCTTATCACGTGAGATGCGCCTTCAACATCCCAATGGCGGGGGGCACGAAGGGCTGCAACCGCCGGTATTGTTTTGCTTCAGGTCTGGCATCCCACGGCGCCTTGTGCATTACAGCGCTCGTACAATGTAGTTCACACCGGACCACACTGCCTTCAGTTCAAGCGTAGCAGAGACAGTATTAACTTACCGTCCTGAACTTTGGAAAGGTATGTTATGTTCATGCGGACATCCCTATCATTTTACCAGCACTTACTGTGACCTGGAGAATGAAAGAAAAACAAGGCGCTTTTTATGATATTTGTACAGACACAGCCCACATTTCCCTCATTGCTTGAAGTTGACCGACGAAGAAAACCGTCGTTTTTTTTGTTATTTGATACCTCCCGGCGGCGAAGAAAGAACCTGTTATACCAAACAATTTTTTAAAGGAGAACATTGCACGAATTACTCCGTCTCAGGATTAGCATCCTCAGCATCCTTCTCCTCTTTCTCGTCCTCACCCTCCTTTTCCTCTTTATCGAAGCTTTTCCCTTCAACGAGGTCCGGAATGTCATCGTCATCGTCGGACTCACCCTCCTTCTTTTCGCCTTCCTCGCCCTCCTTCTTCTGAAGCGACTGGTAGCTCTCGGCTAATTTCCTCAAAGATGCAAGGGAGTCGGGGCCGAGCTGGTTAAGGATACCAGGAACGAGCTCGGTGAGCTCCTTATCCTCACCATTGCCGTAGATGGCGAAAGTATTAGCCGGGACAGAGGCGTGCACTATAAACCGTGAGAAATTCAGTAATCACTCCAAGCTCCTGATGATATCCCGGCCCATGCGTTCCAGAACACAGGGTAACGCTTGCCACACTAACCTTTTGGTGCAGCAAAGTGGATAACATTTCCGTCCTCCTTAAACATGTTGACCTCCTCAATGGCCTGAATGGGTTGAACGTTTAACTTTTTGAGAGAGGTTTGGAGCTTCTTGTCATCGGTACCGGCATTCTTGTGGACCTTCTTGACCTTTCTCCTGGGTGTACCCTTCCCACTACGAAACCGTCGACCATCGTCAGCGCGCCGTACCAAAGTGTTAAAAATCTCAACCGCCAAAATAAAACCAATGCATCCGTGGGCCAGCGGGGCAGGAGGGCAGATATTTACCCTAGAAAATAGAAAAAAGACAGTTAGTTTCCATCCCAATGGGTTTATGCTGAAAGAGGAAGAAGAAAGAAAAAAAGAAAAAAAACACATCCAGTTCCAACAGAATTACCCCTCCCCCGGCCAGCCTACATTTCGCACTCATCCACCCCGCATAACAAAAAGAATCAAAAAATTCACACAATGGCGAAAAGCAAGGGAGGGAAACATACCAATTCTAACAGATGCCTGAAGCCTAGCGAGTTTGGCTTGATCCATGATGTGCAGTGTGTGGGGAAAAAGTGTTGGAAAGTTTTGAATGTTAAGTTAGAAGGCTAGATAGATAAATGGAGTTTCACCCACCGCCAAGGTTAGCCCCACCAAAGGAAAACAAACTAAGCCCCAAACCCAAGCAACTCTGGATGAAAGGGAAGGAAGCAGTAGAAAGAATCTAAGAGCAGGAAGCAAACCTCAAGGTCCCCGTAGAAGGAAAGGAAGGAAAGAAGAAGAAAATCCTGCGTTTGCGAATCCGCAAAAACGTGCGCGGGAAAATAATGAAGGAGATAGACAGATAGGCCGGGTGTGGTATAATAGGGATTTGACTCGGCGGAGTGTCGGAAGGTCAACTTAGGTCAAACTCGCAGCAACAACTCTTCTTCGCATCGTTAGGAAGTAGTTTACGGGTTACGGTGGTGCATCGAATAAAGTTATTGTGACTGCTCAACTATCCAACCCACGCACAAAACGGCAGAATTTATTTATCTCTCTGTCCTTTTCTCCCCCTGGTCAGAGGCAAGTTAAGCATGATTCGGGCCTTATTTATCTGTTTCACACGACAGGGGGGGGGTGCTTCCTTTTTTCCCACATTTCCGACGTCGTTTATCACCATGCTTTTTTTTTTTTTTTGGTCTGTTCGGAGTATGATACCAGGGGAATTTGTGGACGCGGGTGGTCACGGCGGGGATGAGTGGGAAGCATAATAGTTTACTACTGTGTAACATTGTTAATAGGATGGACACCCGCACACTTGGAAACCGGATTTAAGTATGATAACTTCCTTGATGCCCGCGCACTAGCTAGCCCGTGCACCATTAGTTTGGATCCTCGAGTGATATGTTGTGACCATGTTCTTTAACTGTTGGCTGGAGTAGGTTTCAGTTTCTTGAAAAACCAAGACACGAATCTCATATCCGAGACATGGGGCGTAGAGTTTCTCTGAGCTACGGTACCGGTAAACTGCATTCCGTATCGATGTGATATGATATCCACCGTATCGCGAGGCTGTACTAGTACAAGTGTGAGGAGAGATGTTTCGCACAAGGCAAGGGAAGTTAACCAGCAAAATACTGTAGTCCCTGTCTTGTACGAAAGGCGTCCCCTTGAGCACTTGTAAGTCCCGTTTCAGCTTATCCCTTAACATAATCTAACAAGCGACGTAATTTCAGCATAACTGGTTCCTCACAAACCGACGAGAAGGAGCTGGAGGAACGCTGTACCTCCCATACTGTACTCGAGGCCCACTCGTGTCCGCAAACATCTAGCAGTGCCCGAAGTATATCTGGCGGTGTCTCAGCAGCGGAGGTGAACTCGAGCACAGTATGTACGACCCCTGGCAGCTACTAAGTTTCGCAATAATAGCTGCGTATTTGTACAATCCTGAGGTGTTGTGCGAGTAAATTGTTTCTACAAGTTAATACCAGGGCACCACTACATATACCTCGGGCATTATGTCCGGGTGCGAGAACCTTACTGGCCCAAGAACACACTGCAAACCGTCAAGAGTATCATATGTATCCCTGAATTCAGCAGCCCTTGATTCCTCTCTGCGCCTCCCATTTCACCAGCCACACAGCCACCCAGAGTTGAAAGCCCAACTTTACCGTATTCCTTGGCACCACCCCACCGAAACTTGTGCCACCAGATGACACCCCCCTCGTCACCGATGACGTATACCACCACAACCCTATCGCCGTCGTCACTACGGCCAGCTCGCCTTACTTTAAGAGGACAGGAAAAAGCCTTCCCCGAACTTGGAGCTTATAAAAAGCTTAGAACTAACCCTCCTCGCAACGAGAGAAAAAGACAAAACAAACCAAAAAAACAGAAACCTCCATCCTCTTTCATACTACCGTACACGCTACCGCAAAACGAAAGCCCGCGCAAACCCCCCTCTTTTCGCTTTTCACAGCTTCAAACTGCGCGATACGATAAACAACATGCCTCTCGTCGTTCCTGGTGTCAACTCGAAAGACACATCCGCTCTGGATGCCAATACCGTAAACCCGGTTATCCCCTCGGAGGAGACCATCAAGGCTGGTGTTTTTGATGATAAGGGGAAGAAGGGTGAGGAGGGAGATAAGCCCGAAGCTGAGCACTTCCAGTCTATGCCTGGCCCCGTCATACCCCAGGATGCCTCAGTTCTTGGGGAGAAGGCCAATCGCGAGGAGCTGCATGCTAGAGCTCAGGAGTTGAATAAATAGACAATGACTGGAGGAAGGTAGAGGTTGCTAAGGAATGGGAATCATGGCGGTGGTTTTGGGGTTTTAACAGTGTCTTTGTTTTTTTCTTCTCTCCCCTTCTTCTGGATGTTTGGGGGATGTTACTGGATTCCTACTGTATTGCAACTATTATTACTTTGCTTCTGCTGTCTTCATATCCACCAGACAAACAATGGAATAAACTTCTACCGTCACAGCGGTCACGTGAGGACAATATGCCTACTTTTGAAGGCACCCGATACTTGCCATGGTCTACTTAAATGATGAATTTCTATTCAACCAGTCATGTCTAGTGCTGCAATCAGAGATAAGTTGACCTTGAAGCTAGTAGAACACCCTCTCTAAATATCTTCTTTTATGAGCTTATAGGAGGCAACTTGGTGTGCAACCATTTCTCCATGTCCGCAATCTCCTGGGGATCTGCGCTGTGCTCAAGCTGAGGGTACGAGTGCCACTCTACATTGTGGCCCAAGTCCTCTTGCAAAAGTTCCTTGGTACGCTCGCCCCAATGGTATAGAACCGTTTTGTCCGACCCCCCATGTGCTTGGAAGATATCGGTCCTTTTGTTCTCCTCGGAAACTAGAGACTTAATCTTCTGGCTCAAAGGGAGCCAAGTGGAGAGCCCAACAATACCACCAAGCTTGTGTTTGGAAGTAAGACCAGCCTTTTAACAGGTCAGCAATTCGTATCGGCCACCTTTAATAGGAGTAGGGTGAAGTGGATTACTAGAAGGGCAAGTGCACCGCCTTGCGAGAATCCACCAAGAATAATCCGCTCACTGGGAATCCCTTTGTTAATCTGCTCCTCGATGATTGCATGGATACTCCGGGCACTCCCCAGAATCCCAGCTTCGTCTTCAGAAGCCTGAATATTTGTCAGAGAGGCCTTTGAGGTCATTAGCTATCACTCGTTCAAGGTTTGGCAATCCGCTGACGAGTGGCACTAACAATGTCGAACCAGCCAGGCATTCTCATACCCATGTTCTGAAGAAAGGTTAGCTTACTAGCTCGCTATAGTCTGTAGTGTTGGACTGTGCGGGGTCTACGAGGGAGTAAAAACTCACCAGAGTAATCGGAATCATCGGTGCATGCGGAAAAATGAAAGAGCATTCGTCAAATTTCCTCCGGAGACGAAAATTCTCTGAAACCGAAGACCTAAGCACAATAACTTCTTAGAAACTACTAATCCGTGTGTCGAACGAGACCCCGTAGGCAAGGGTGGCAGCGATTTATCGCAAGGGGCCTAGGAAGACGGAAGCACATACCATCCGGCACCGGTGTCACCGAGGCCATGAAGAAAGATAAATCTGTAAGACGATAGATGTGAGACATCAGAATAGTGATTAGAAGACAGGTGGAAGTGGGTGGAAGTACGTGGCAGTGTGCCTAGTGGCAGCCGGAACCACGATGGCTGCAGCACTAGTCATAACGATGGATGCGGAGGTGAATGCGGAGATGGGGGTTGTGATTTTCACCTCTTCCAATGGAGAAGTATGGTTGATTAAAGATAGCGGGGTGAGGATGGAATGATAACAGATGCAGGAGGAGGCTGCCAAGATTATGAGTGGAAGAAGGTAAAAGAAGTCTACGGGTACAGTAGATACGGAGGGGAGGGGCATCGGCTGGGAGAAAGGGGAAAGGGCACAGATAAAGAGGGTAGTGCTAGAACCAGGAATTCTCCGCGCACCGAGAGAGAAAAAAGATCACGGTAAGTTAGAGGCTACTACACTCATATGGACTACTGTATTCTACGCATGGCGCCGTATCTTGTGTCACAAAACGATAAGTACGGTAGGGCCCTGCCACGAGTTTTTCGGAATATCAGAATCTAAGGAGAAGCCTTAGGCTGCTGCTATATCAGTTGGGGTCGCAAGTACTCCTTCATACGGTATGGGTACTGTACTAGTACGGTACTTGAGTGTAAGTATGATACAAGCACTAGCGAGAAAGTTAATCAATGGTTAATTTAGGTTAACCTGCAAAATGATCCTTGTCCAATTGAACGCAAGTTACGGTACAGTACAGCGATACACTCACTACATAAAATTGTCTCTCCTATGATATTATGATACTTGACTCCGTCCGTTATCAAACCCTATCATAACATGGGAAGAAGCGACAAAAGAGTCTTGGCAGCCGCCTCAAACCTAAGAAACTCTAATAAGCGACTTAGACGGAGCCAGCGGAGCCTCTTCCGCCTCCACATTCCACCTCATTTCATACTGTATCTCTCATTCTCAACTAACCTTTCCACCGGTTTCCATCATTTAATTCGAATCGTATTCACTCTTGCATATTACTATTTCAACCATGGCTTCCCCCTCCTCCCCGTCCACTCCTGTCCTCAACAATCTACCCCCTATGCCTCCTTCGCCAACTCACTCGTTCGCCTCGACAGCCTTCCCAACGGCTTCGTTGAATCTTCCACCACCGCCTCCCCCGCTGTTACCGAAGAGCTTCCTGTCGAGGGCCGATGTGGCGGCTTCGATAACGGCTTATGAAGAACTTCTCGATTCTGCAAAAGCCTACAGGAAGTCGCTAGCTACTGTTGCGGCAGCCGCATCGGCATTTGGTGCAGCATTGGAATCGTGCGCAAAATGTGATTTTATATCCCAGGAATAACAAAGAATGCTACATCCACTGACACATTTTCTTCTTCTTTCATGTTCAGGCAAAGGAGCAGGTGACACTGCCGACGGCCTAATGAATGCCGGGGGTCTCCAATACCTAATAGCCAGCAACACGCACATCCTATCGGAGAGCTTATACCGAGGCTTTGAAGTTCCGCTGCTTCACGAACTGGATAGCTACAAGGAAAAAACAACAGAGAACGAGGAGCGGTACAAGAAGGAAGCAAGCGAGAAGAGCAAAGAGCTGCGAAAGCGAGAACAGGAGCACCTGAAATTGGCAAGACAGAGAAAAAGGAGTGGGTACTCTCGATCCCTTTTTTTTGAGAAAAAAATGGTGCAACTTTCAATGTGGAGCCAGCCAGCAGCAGCTGATGCACACGAAGACCTCTCTGCGTTTCGCAGCGCTCTGGTGGACCTCACACGCCAGATAGATGAACTAGATAATCTCAAGTACGCACACTACCGGGAAGCGTTAGCTCTCTCGCAGGAGACCTCCACACGGATACTGGACTCCTCGGCACTTGTAGTCCGTGCGGAGATCGAGATCTTCGAAAAAATCGCGCAGAAGGGATGGGATTCCTCCGGTGGTCTAGACGACTTGATATCACGCTCCGCAGATCCATTCGCGCACGAATCCAGCGGGGGTGTCAACGGTGAAGGAGAGATCTTCTCTATCCTACCGAGCCAAAGCATCCTACCAAGCCCACACAGTCCAGGTATGAGCCGGCCCGACTCCATAAGCGACGATCATAGCGGCGGGGGTAGTGGCACCACCACAACCGGCACTAGCGCCACGGAGGGAAAATACCAGAGCCTGACAGGTGCCCTATCCCACCACGGCGACTTTGACGACTACGATGACGACGACGTGAGGAGTATATTCTCCGGCGGCTTTTCTAATCCAGGATTAGGCGGGAATGGCAATAGCAGCAGCCTCGGCAGAGGAGCAGGGAGAGTCGGAATACCACCCTTCTCACCACCCGCTAGTAATGCTGGCTGGGGAACCAGAACTGACTCGGCATACACCGACATCATACCACTGGACTTACCACCTACACTTCACGAGGAGGAAGACGTAGGGAGGAGTAGGAGGTCGACTACTACTACGACTACCACCCTCACCGGCGGACATAGGGAGGACGACGACGGACGCACGGAGAATGAAGGTAGTGTGGGGGCTGATACTACCGTATGACGACGATTACTTTGAACTGTGATGATCTACAAAAAAAATGAACAAATGGGTTGCTTCCCATTTCTAGCGGGACGGAAGGGAGTGATTTGTTGAGGGCTCGTTCGGAAAAACCAGTACCCACTGGATCATATCATGTTGTCTTTTCCTCTTTTTCCCATTCGGTGTTATGGAGTACTTGCTATTTGGGCAATATGGGCTTGTTCTTTTCGGTTTCCTTCTTTTCTTTTATATCTCTCATCATATGCATCCCCTCTATACGCAATTACTCTCGCACGAGCAACAAGCGAGGCAGGAAGGAAGGAATTTCATCATAGCTGTATATTTTGCATAAATGAACATGTAAAACTCCAAACCGCCTGACTACGATATTGGTCGCCATCAAATGACGTTTGTGGGCGCAATTGCTGTCGCATGCTACGGTACCTACCCTTTAGTTCTAGTCAAGTTCGACCGTTTGGCCATCACGCGATTAATCCCCCGCAACACAATAGACATCCACCACAAACATTCTTTGGATGTTTCTCCATCCCCCTTACAACATTCACAATGTCTCTCAAGCTGACCACTAGACTTATCGCCACCAGCACTCGCCTCCGCATGGGGGGGATTCATCGCAGGCTCCACTCTACAAAGGTAAGATATCGATCGACTGATAATAGCTTTACTGACCTGTTTGCCCAGCAAAAAAGAATTCAAGTTGACGGAGACTCATTATTCACCGGGAACCATCATTCTGGGGACCAACGTTACCGGTAGGTAACCTTGGAGGGGAAAATTGAAATCCTGGGGGGGAAATTGGACACTCACTTTACTCACTTGGACACTCACTTTACTCACTTGGACACTCACTTTGCTCGCCTCATTGAGGTATGATACGTTTTGAATTTTGAGCTCAGGCAAGGTTACTAATCTATGATAAGCAACAAAAACGGATTCAGGAGATGATACTTTGGGATGCCCAGCTCGTGGTTTGAATGTCCCGCACGATTTCCCGTATATGTTACTAACATTTGGCAAAGATGGCCATATGCGTTGGGTATTTGCTTTTTTGTTAAATCCCTGAGTTTATTCGTAAAATACAGGAAAACCCCGGCAAGCACCCTAAAGTACGATATCCACAAATAGAGATTTTTCTGTGGGTCCCAATCGGGCTATCATACCTGACTGCTCTGACTACCCTACCAACTATCTCATGGCACACCGGTATCTTTTATCTCTTACTGCTAAACAATGCAAAGAAATTGAAAAAAAAGATAGAAAAGATAAAGAATTACTTTAACTCTCCTAGTATTTTTCTAGAATTTCCCTACAACTTATTTGTGATTTTCTAGGGATTCTTGGCTTAAAAAACCATCCCACAGAAAGCCATTCTGGTGGTGGAAAAATAAATATAAGACATTGACTTACATTCACACCTATTTCACTTTATTTGTTAATTTTTCTTTACTATGATATTTAATGGTGGCCAAAGGGGGTAATGGTTCCATGCAATGATTTCATTTTTTCGATGATATATTTCCAGGTATGATATATTTCCAGGTATGATAGATGGTATCCGAAAGGGTCGACCGCCAAGTGCATGGTATTCTGAAGGGTTTCTCCGTAGTTTACAAACTTCGCCCCTGTCATGGTATGATATATCATGGTATTTTAAACATTGACCCCTGTTTTCCATGGTATTTTACACGATCACTCGATACCTCTGGATATCATGGGTTGTTTCGCCGAAGCTTAGTCATGAGGTTGTCTTCGCTGTCATTGGCTGCGGACCTCCCTTATCTTCTTTGCTCTCTCTTCTCTCCACCGCGACCCGCATTTTGCTTCTCCCGGTATATTTTGAATGTCCTGCATAATTTCCTGCATGTCACTAACATTTGGCAGATTCCTGCCGCCTTCGGAAAATTGGGTTATGACGTTCACATTGAGGAGAAGAAGGTGGCCAAGTACCGGTAGGTTGGTTGTTACTTCGGGGGGGCGGGTGGGCCCCCACCCAAAAAAAAAAGGTATTATTAGACAATTAATTCAAATAAGATTCCTGAGAACACAGATCCATATTGCGTAGAGATTGCTTAAAACTGAGTGGCCCCTAGAGTGTGCGGAACTTAAAAATCCCCATCCACCCTTCCCTCTTCCCTCTTCCCTCCTCCCTCTTATCCCCGGTTTCGGTTTTGTACAGGCATAACTTTGGAAACGGATAAACTTATTTACAAGGGACGGTAGGAGAGGGAGGTGAGGAAGAAATAGGGACATGAAATCCCTACCTAGTTTTACCAAAAACTTTGACTTTTAATAGGAGGGCGATGAAGAAAAGGATATGGGTATCCTACCCTACAGGTATCAAGCAGCGGCAGCACTACGAAAGCTGAAACCGGAGGAGAGTAGCCACATGAAGGCCAGTTGGGCAGGGTAGCTGTATACGAACAAGAACTGTGTTCTCCGGTTCCTCTGCGTGCGGTTGACGGCGTAGGTGGTGCTCCGGGGGTTATCCGTCGTGGTGTCTGGTAGGAGGACGTATTTCAAGCTTCGAAGCTATGGATCACAATTGATAAACAATTAGTACTTTTTTTCCTCTCCAGCCGTGGCCGCCGGTTAGAAGGACATACCAAAAAGAAAGCATTTGCATTGAAGGTATAACCGAAAACCAAGTACTCCAGCCATTTTAACCCCAGAGTCGTGACCGCCAAGGTGACAATTATCCCCACAAACTTGTAGCCCGAATATGCTACCAAGTCAAGCAGCTGACTCTCGTTGTTAATGCTCAATAAATAACATCCGATCTTGATGGTTATAATCTCTAGGATGACAATGGTGAACGCAAACGAGGCGGTAAGGCCAAGTTGCTCCGGGTTGAACTTTCCGGCAAGGCCATAGAGAAGTGTTGATAGGAGGATGTAAGTAACGAATGCCATTACTACTCAACATTAGTACAATCAGTTGGCCGAACATAACAAATAACGAGGGGGCATACCTGGAATATACATATCCGGCGAATTAATGTCCTCCCTCGGTGGAAAAAAGTACCCCTCCATCTGCCCACTCGCACCAGTCCTCTGCGACCCACTCCTGGACCAGGGCTTATGCCGCCAGGGGAACAGCACCAAGCCCAGCTTCTGCAAGACGTACCCATTCGAAACGTTGAAGTAATGTTTTAACGCGCCGACTTGCAGATATTTACCGAACTATCCCATTCCTTCATTAGCCCTTTAAGGTGGATTAAAGTAGGATGGAAAAACTGCCTACATTCTGCTCGACATACTGTCCCGCCGCCTCCGTCGCTCGTCCGCCAACCTGGAAGGCCATCTGTGCCGTCGGCTCGTTAAGGAAGCCGCCGTACGCAGGATGCCCTATTGCAGGGGCCGGCGCGTATGCGTTCCCATAGGCACTCGAAGCTTGCAGTGGTGGCGGGGAGTGCATCACTGGGATCGGGACGTGGTGTTGGGGGACGGGGTGGTGGAGGGGAGGAGAGGCGGCGGCATTCGGAGGGTAGTTGCCTCGTTGCATAGCTGTTCCCTCTCTCTGTCTTAAGCTTGCGATCTGGTGGTTCTCGATTATAGTGCTAACTCGGGGTACGGAGGGGCAGGTGGTCCGTTATAGCAGGGAAGGGTGGGGAGGTCGTGCTAGAAACCGGTGGTAAATGCTGGTGACGAAAGTTGCATCCTACGGGAATTGGACAGATATCACAGTACCTTCTGGAGGGCAATATCTTTATTGCTGTTTTGGGATACGTGGGCGGTACTTTGCAGTATGGTGTGTACGCGTGGACTTGGTGGAAGTAATCACACAAACATTCTCAATTAACGACTGCACCTCCGGGGGGTGGATTGGTACTGATGATTGGCAGATGACAAACGGGAAAAATCGCAGATCGTGGGGGCGTCGCCTGCGGTATACTGCTTCTACGTGGTGATTTGCTTTACAGGTGTCTGGAAGTGTTTCGAGCATTGTGCGAGTGATCCGCTATGATACACCACCGAACCACCCACAAGGTCCGCGACAATGGGGCGAGCCGTAAGATCTTTTGTGTACCCATTACAAATTTACGGTGCCGCACCATCCAGTGCGAGCTTCCAAGTGGCTTAAGGCCCGCCTTGTGGGTTCGCCTGATCATGTTCTAACACCCCGAGACAGTCTCCACCCTTTAAGAAAACGCTGACCTATTGAAAAACTTGTGAACCTGCTTTCCGGCCTCTTTTCCGACCAAAACAGATATGTCCTTCTCCTCCATATTACTGAGCTCGACTAGATTCTCCACCTCTGACATGATGATCTTGATATTCTTTGGATTAATCCCGGGTATTGATCGCAGGATTTCCTATCCACCCCGTTAGTATTATCTCTGCCACCACAGGAATTTAGGAATACCTGGGGTGTCTGGTTGTAGACACCAGCGATTTCCTCGCCCGGCCCGAGGCCGAGCTTAATCGCTTCTAGTGGGTCCGGCTCCTTCTGACTTCTCTTTAATTCGTCAAAGATCTCCGCTGTTTGGTAGGGGCTTGAGGACCAAATTAGTTTAACCCTGGGGAAGGCTATAGTTAGTAGCACTAGCTTTGCCTGGAGGTCGTGCTGGCCAACGCTCCCCGTAAGGTCCGCAAAAGGCTACACAGTTCTGTCAATACTATAACTGCCTATCTTGTTCAATATGCGGATAACATACCTCCAGATTGAATGATTTATTTTGGTCAAACTCAATGAGTACCATGGGGTTCTTGTAGTACAGTAGCATGTTCTCGCACTGGGTGTAAAGCCTCCCATCCTTAAATGAGGATATTAAATCCTTGATTGACTTTCTTTCAACGCATATGTCTGGGGAGAGAATGTAATCGCCGACAGTCAAGGTGCAAGGAACGACCTCAACATTTCTCCCGTGTAGTAGAGATGGTAGCGAACTACGAAACTCTCGTATATCGACTATTACCTGGGAATTTGTTAGATAATTTGGTAGTCGTAATATCACGTAGCCTTAAACATACCCTCGGAGGAACAGCAGTCGCCGTTACGCGGCCACCCCCAGCTATCCTAGTGTTTACTGTCCTAAGGAAGGCTTCTTGTGGGTCCTCAACGGCTTTCGCGTCTAAGGTGAGGGTGACACTCATGCTCTAGAGAGGTTGTTAGGCTTATACAAACAATGGATTACGTGCGTAACATACTCCTTTTTCCCGGACCAACTTGGTGAACGAATCCTTTTCTTTCCGTACGGCGCTTAAATATCTTTGCTCTTCCGCGGACTTGGCATAGTACAGAAAGTATACCCTGACTTCTCGGTCCTTATGTGAACTGCGGTAGACCTATAAACTTGCATCAGACTTTCCGTTTGAGGTTTGTCTGGTTTGGATATATCTTACCTCCATCCGCCGGATGAAAGCGGGATCGGGCTCGTACATGATAACATATCTTGGCCGCAGCTCATCCAACAAACGCTCATCCATATCTCCATCATAGGAGTGGACCACAATGAGATCATTCATTTCATAGAACTCATAGTAGTCTTCCATGTTCTCGAAGGAATCTGCTCCAATTTCCTGCTTCAAATTCTTCTCTCCTTCCGTCGGCTGAACGCCAGCAAGCAAAGCAGCTACTTGTGCGGATTGCTCTTCCGTTACCTGAACCGCCCCTGTATTTTGACGATTTGGTCCACTAGCGGCCGCTGCGCCTCCTCGAACTCTCCGTCGCTTGTTTGGAGGCGGAGCTCGACCTCGAAAGCTCTCATTGCTGGGTATCTTATTCGTTGGACCACCAAAGCTCCCCTGGCCTTGACTTTGGTTCTTCTGCTCCCCGGCATATAACAGAGCACTAAACTTTGAAAAGTCTGGTTTCCAAGCGAAATATGCTCGCAGCTTCCGCCGCATCATATACGCCGCAGAAACCCGGTTGGGCTTCTCCTGCAACTCATCATCTTGATTTATAAGGTCTTCCAACGGTGTCTCGTGCATAGTTTGAAGGAATTCGCGTATCTGTCTGCAGGTGCTTTCGTCACCACACATTATCAGTGTGCTCCCGGAGGACTGGCTGAGGGCCGGGTTAAAATAGCCATCTTTCTCAATTTCGTCAAGCACCTCCGCAAGAATCGCCCATTTCGGAAGCTCCTCTAATACTGGCTCGAGCCCGTGCGGCACTTTCCCTGAGGCCTTCTTGCTTAGATCTGCTTTTCCTGTGTAAACTCTCCGTTTTGCAAGAGTGAATATTGTATGTGCAGCGTCAAGGAACAGCCAAGGCGATTGAGACGAACGAGTGGAACCTGGCGGAGGCGCATGCGTCGCAAGAATTGTTTCTAGATACTGGTAAAAGGTCACACAGTCGTATGTCAAAAGGCAACTTTTCGGTAGTCAGCGTCTGAATCCACCAGGCTGAGGAATAACAGAGTAAAATACTGTAACATCCTCCTTAGGACGGTCAAATCATTGGCAATCTGCTTAGTCTTCCAGCTAATCCGATGCCATACGGGATCTAGCTGCCGCCGTACAATGACATCAAAAGATTTATGGAGTGCGCTATCAACAGTCCAGTCATCCAGCTCGAGAGAACTGTTCGATTTCCTCAGTTCGCTAATCGATGTCTCAATGCACTCCAACACCGCAGCTTGAATCTCTCGCATTGAGTCGGTCATTGCGACCTCAAGCTCCACTACTTCTGCCTTCTTAGTTTCCAGCGATCTCGCTACTGTTACATGGAACCTCGGCCATAGTGAAGGTGACCGCAAGAATAAGTTTCGCATCATGGTTGCTAGGGGAGAGAAACCGGTTGTGAAAGGCTCTGGGTTATCTGAGAAGGCTTTGAGAAACCCTTCCTTATTCTTCTGTCTGTATATCCGGAGAATGAAAGCTTCAATAGAAGTTGCAATGACTCTATGGCCCGTTACCTCCCATTCGCTTGATAGATAGGGAAATTGGGAGCCAACCTCTCAGAATGGAGAACTACCACTCCAGATATCTTCGGGCAATCCATCAGGTCCGTCAACATATCCGTTACCAGAATTCTCGAGGTGACCGAGAATACGCCGCCCTGCTTGTACATGTCCGCTCTGGAGAATCAGCACCCACATCTCAACCATTACCTCCCAGTTTCTCCCGGCGTACCTAGCGGAAACACTTGCAACTTCGGTGTTTATAATTTTTAAACCCCTCGCCTCTGCAGTTCCTGATCTTACAGCATGTTCAGCGAGAGCTATAGAACTATTAGCTATCATACGTCGGGTTCTTGTCGAGTGGCGAACAAACCCTCTCCGAGCCATCCGTTCTCTCTATCATCTGCACCAATCAACAACACAAGGTTGTTACCAACAGCATCATATTTGTGCAGTAGGCTTGTGATGATATGTAATAGGCCGAGACCTCTAGCAAGGATGACAAGTTGGTCCTGTTCGCAGACTTCTTCGAAGAGATCTTGTTGGTAGGCCTAGCAATGTCAATATTAAGGCAGCTAATCTTGAACGTAACACACTCACAAGTGGAAGTGAGACTTTAGGCGGTGATGAGGTTGGAGTAGACATTCTTGGAGGCTGCTGGTGATAAAGGCAATAATGTAGTTAAAAGCGGTACTGTACTATACAAGTACCTTGCAGGGTATCCCCTCGACGCGCTTGTCGGGAGACGCGATGGATGCAAAATGGGCTTGGCAAGACGTGAGAATTTTTGCTTCATCTACAAGTACAGTACAGTGCTTGCGCGGAAATTAAGCTATGGTGCCAACCAGCGAAAAAAAACACACCCAAGACCCAGGGCCCGTTGCACCATGACTTAGCTTGCGCACAAATAGCATACCTGGCTGGGCATCTGGGGATGTGGGCGCAATGGTAGTGTTTCCACAGGAGAACGAGATTTATATTAAAGAGGCACAAGACACGCAATCCCGAGATCCAAGAACAATGTGGGTACATAATATATTGACTATCTAAACAAGATGAATATCTTTGAGAAATCGGAAGATAGGCGAAATACCAGAAATGGCCCGAGACAATTCATGTCATATCAACCGTTTCTAAACCTAGCGCTTTGAAAAGTCAGCCGAGCCCAATAATTTAAAAGCCCCATGAAGAAGAAAAAGCGCAATAAAGAAACAGTCCTCAGTGATCTTGGTGAAAAAAGCGAAGCGCATCTCCCGAAGGATCGCATACTATCTATGTGCAGGAGTATAATCATTGGACAGAAGAGGGGGAGGCGGGCATGCTAGCGGGAAAGTAGGAAAGCAAAAGATACACACCCCAGTTGAAAAAAAAACCTGTGGGCCGGTGGTTAATTCTAGGGTTGGGGAAACTTCTGCGGATTTGGTTTCTAAAAGTCTGAGGAAATTGAATGTTTAGCTTATTTCTATGAAGAATTGGCGGGGAACGGAGGGGATGTTGAGGGAAGGGGGATGCGAAAGTCAGAATATGTAAGAAAGATATCAGTCGTGCCAACGCCGCATGATGAAACCAGGCGTGGAATCGCGAACGAAGGCACTCAATCGCAAATTATTTCATCATGCGAATGAATATGAACGGACAAAGCGGGAAGCAATTGAGTGGGATAAACATACCAGGAAGTATATCAGTACGCGGGCGTGCTGGAAGGAAGAAGGAAGACGTGCTGTTGTTGTTGTAGATGGTTGTTCATCTGAAGCGTGTCATGGAAAAGGGAAGGGAAGCAAGGAAAAGAAGGCCGATGGTGTTGCTGCATCCCACAATGCGGGACCGAAAAGGGAAACCAGGTCGAAACCCTAAAGAGCCAAAAGCTGTCACCCCACCACACCCACGAAAAACTCACGCAGCAACAGCACCTAGAATCCCCGACTCTAACAAATCTCGAGATTCAACTACTTAGACGCTTCACAACCTAGCCGACCTTCACCACCAGCACCACCACCAACCCATCCTCCCCGAGAAAGTACCCGACATGAGCTGCGACGTTAAAACCACCCAATGGCGGTATGTTTCACTCCCTCACTACTCCCCACCGAAAGAAGCAGGACTCCAGCCAGAACAACTACAAGGGCGGGGGGGTGAAATTACTTCAACACATGGAAATGCTGATTGTGGGGAATTGGATAAAATCTAGCCTGGTCGAGGTCGGCCGTATCATCCTTCTTAGCAAGGGTCCATATAGCGGACAGCTAGCCACGATCGTTGAGATTATCGACCACAAGCGTGTATGGCCCCCCTACCCATACATTTCGGAGAAATTCTGACCATCTTCAAAATTCCAATAGGTCCTTATCGACTCCCCCACCATCCCCCGCCAGTCTTACTCCCTAAAGAATGTCACCTTGACCCCTATCGTCATCGACAACCTACCCCGCGGCGCCCGCAACGGCGTCGTTAAGAAGCTCTGGGAGAAGTGCGCTGTAGACACTAAATGGGCCGAGTCCTCCTGGGCCAAGAAGATCGCCTCCAAGGAGACCAGAAGAAGCCTGAGCGATTTCGACAGATTCCGTGTCCTGGTTCTCAGGAAGCAGAGGAGGTTTGAGGTCAGAAAGGCTGCGGCAAAGGCCTAAAGTTTTCGTGGCGGAGGCTTTCCTTTTTGTCTCGATAATGGGTTGGGGCTTGTTTTGTCGTGGAAATCAAAATAAATTCTCCTGGTGAACATGGGATGGGCTTGTTTCGCTCCGTGAGCCGGTGGTGGGATGTTTTTCTTCTCCACCGCTGGCAACTGGGCATTGTATAATTCAAAAAAACGGGAAATACAGGTTTATCTAATTTCCTCTCTGGGTTTCTTTTTGCGGTGTCAAACAGGATATAAATACATCCTTCTTTCAACAGTCGGGGACCCAATAGTAGCGCTTGAGCCCCTAGTTCTGAGGGAAGCTTGGTATTGAAGCCCGAATACTCTTGAATATTCAGGTTATTATGATAGCTTTAGCTTGTGATACAAGTGAACTTGCACCAATGGTTAGCCAGCAATCATACTAGCTAGAGATATTATCTCCCGCATCGCATAAATTCCCTATTGCTGAAACTTTTTTAGAGCCTGTTTGGCTACAACGGTCCTGTTCCGTTGGGCGACCGTTTCTGCTGTGAAAATGACTCACCCTCCGTTTTGAAACGGAAGGAAAAGGGTCATTTGTATGGGAGAACGGAACGGAACCGTTGTAGCCGGACAGGCTCTTAGTCTAACTGCCGTACCTCCAAGGTCCACGGTTTTTATCTATTAAAATAAAAATGCCCATAAGCCCGCCAAACCAGGCCCATCAAACCTAAGAGTATGAGGAAAAAATGAAGGAAAGAAAAGAAAAGAATAGCCGATGCAATAATATTTATGATACATGGCTCTGCGTCAGGTGACCCCATCTCAAAGTCGAACTTCCTCAAATCCCTCCTCAGCTCTTCCCGTGCCTGTAATCGGCGCCTCTGGGCCAAGAGCTGTAGGCGCAGGTCTTCCGTTACCCAAGGTCACAATGTCAGTTGCCTCCGCTCTAGCGCTATGTTCAGATGGCACCTTTTCCTCCCTCTGACCCCCCTTCGGCCCGCCCTTCTTATTCTCCCCCTCCTCTGGATCCTCTTCCCCCTCCACCTCATGTTCTGTAACGGGGGCAGGGCTGTCTTGCCTAGTCTCTTTTCTCTCTACAGGTGGAATCTCGTGCCTGCTATCTCGTCTCTCGGTGACCGGGGAGGCAACTGGAGTCGTAGTCGGGATCTCTGTCATGCTCTGTGTGGACCGATGTTGCTGCTGTTGGGGACGGGAACCATGTTGTTGGAGCCCCTGCCTCATCTTGCTCACATCTGCGCCTAGGTAGAACTGCCTGACTCCCACAATCCTCCCTTCCTTCTCACAAGCATGCAGCCATTCTGGCCTAACGACGGGAATGTTCATCTCCTGTGCTCTTTCCCAATTCTGGCCACGCCCCTCCGTGCAAACAAAATGTGTTGTGTCGATTCTAACAAAATCCTGAAGTTGCTTGGCTCCAATTCTCTGAAGTGTTGTTTCGAGCTCTTCCCTAGTCTCCCCGGGCATGACACCAGGGCATACCGTAATACCGGATAAGTCGGTCATCTTGTGGGTTCTGACGGTAAGCTTCTCGCTAGAGTAGGTACCTGCACTAGTTCGTAAGACGAGATGGAAAGAGTATTCGGTATCCAACGCCAGCCCGCTGATCTTTGTGGAAGTGTGGGTCGTTGGATTCGGGATGGCTCCGGCTTTGGAACCATTGCGGTAGAGAGTCAAACTTCTGAGGGTGGCTGTGGCCAGCTGGATTGGATCCCACTCGAGTACAACAGATGTCTGCGTGGCATTCCTAACACGCAGGACGGGTTTTGAAGGGGAGTGGATCCCATAAAGGTTGTAGATCTCTTCCTGGAGAGAATCGAAGGCCTTTCTCGCTGCATCCTCGGCTTCTGTGTTTTGTGAGATCTGAATGTCGACTATTGAGCCGGATGCGATCCCAGGCGGTAAAAGAACGGAGGGAAACTCGATCTTGATTTCGTTAGTTTTCTAGATACTCTCAGACAATGAAGCTGCCTGCTTGCTGTGGATGCGGTCAAACCTACCAGTCGTTTCTCCTCGGTAAGAAGGATAGCCAGGCCGGCATCGACTTTTCCAACGGTGAGCGAAACCAGCATTGTGGGGGGGAAAAAGCCTGAGTCCTAGATGATATAGGCACGGAGATGAAGGAGGGGAGTTGTAATAAGGTAGATGGTTGGTACGGACGAAGCTGATTTGTTCAGTGTGAGGTCCGAACGCGGGTTCCTTTCCTCCTTGGTCCCCGGTAGAAATTCCTTGGCACCAGCCCCCGGCAGTGTGATACGGTATGAATCCGTATGATGCTCGTGGCGCTAGGAACCTTTGGTCTATTTTATTTGATAATCGAACAAGCTCTATCATTTTCCCCTTATCCCTGTGTAGCAATATTACTAAACCCAGCTTACTTACATACCAGTAGATATTTCGAGCAAGAAATACAATTATCTCAGTGAATATCAGACTCCTTTGGGGCGTTCTGGGGAGTTTGTTCTCCCCCCATCCAGAGGCTGCGACTTTCGGGATCAAGCGCCCACGTTAAAGCTTCCGTCCAAGGAGTAACTCACGGACAAGTGCAGAATTGGTCCATCAATACTGTACTGTACCCCAAGGCTGTCAGGCTCAACAATGCAGGCGCCCGGGCGCCCAACCCTTTCCAGAAGTGAACATCACGGCATACTAGAGCGCCACGCTTTACAAACAATTAAAGGGAAGACAAGCTAGATATTTCTACTAATGCTATAAAAAATTCTGAGAAAGTCGGTATTTTATTATTCTAAGCATTCTACGGTATTGTGAATTCTTATATGAAGTTAGCGATTGAGTATAGTCTGGGAGTATTGTGAGGCAGGCTTACAGCCCCAACATCTGCTAACATAAATATTGGCTGGCTACGTATTACTAGTTGATACTAATCTCAGTTCGCGCTCCTAACACTCTCCTAGAAACTCGTCGGAGATGAAGAAGGCGCGGTGGAAGCTTGAGCAAAGTGGAAGCTGAAGCAAGGGAGATCACCGTCTGTTGGAACAATGGCCCCAATGCGACGAAAGTATTTCTGCCAGTGGCGGGCAATAGTGCCAGTGGAACTCAGACACTAGTTGGCTCTGTATATAGATACCTCTTGTGGGTATAAATACTGTGCACCGGTACTCAAGCATCAATGTACAAGAGACATCGGTCAATTCTTGCTCTTCCTCTACAAACTAGATCATTCTTTCAGTGGACCCGTCCTTACTTTCGCTTCGCTCTCTTTCTCGCGCACCCAAATTCCGACACCGTCACCTCTAATCATTCGAGTGATACGAGGTGACGGGTCCCGAGAATAGGGCATTGCCAGTCTCCACTGGGGTTCCAGAGGCCCCCCTGGTCCCTTACATTTACGGGCCCGCTCTGCCCTCTACTCGTAACAGATTGTTCTCGTTAGCGCGAGACTCCCTCGTTGCACCATACTGGAGGTGTCTGATACCAGCACATCTATGATATCATATCATATCTGGGACCACTGCGATTAAGGAGGGCGAATTGGTTCACACATCATCCTATAGTATGAAATTAGGAATTTTAACCAAATACATCCGTTATTATCATGCTTGGAGTTTTTCCATATCCTTCCCACTTACGGGGGCTGGTTTGTATCGAAATATCAGAGAGGAGCCATGTTCCTTTCTCCACCATTTCCGAAAACGGTGCTTTCGGAAACTAGTTGACACGACTTTACGAGGCCAGGGACAAAAACCATCGGTAGGGCGGCATGTACGGCACTGTAAAAACCCAAGGCATACTACTTCGCACTTTGCATTCAACACATCTGAAGCTGTGGAATAATAATTTCAAATCGACAGTATGGCCTGAACTTCTCTCAAATATCTCCCCAAGTTCTCACAGACTATTACAGAGTTGTAGGCTACTTTGGCATATAGTACAACCTTTAAGTTGTCCACAAATCCTATAACTGTAAACTGTGTGTTCCAACATCAAATAAGGTTTATAATTCACAAAATTTAATATGGACCTTTCGCAGGTGTGATACCAAAGAATACTTCTGATATTACTAGTATGACATGAGTTATATAAAACACTTTAATCTTATATATTATTATCACTATTGTAATATTATATTATTATGATATTATTCTTTTATTTTTATTTTTATTTTTTCAGTTATAGTTATTTTTTTAGGCTCTGTTTGGCATGTCACTTCTACAGCATAAATTTTGGCATATTAGGGTTTTTATATAGAGGTGTGTTCAGCACTGGGTATGATACTAAACTGTGGGTATTTTTTTTATTGTATCTAGAGTAAGGTTAGGTTCAGGATTGACAGACAGGTTATCTTCACTACAAAAGTTCACCTAGATTAATAACCGTAAGATTATCATTAACTGTAGTAATTATCAGTTAATCTGCTTGATACATAGGTTATTAACCATTGCCTTCATGTCCCGTTTCACTCACTACCAAATAGGGAAAACCCACCTTTTTTTCTTTTCTACCATGTTGTGGGATGTGTATTGAACACATAAATTTTTCACCTCTGAATTTTTTTATTAGCATATATGCCATTTTCAACTTTTATTGCTATATATTTTTATTGGTATCATACATGCCGAACAGGGCCTTATTTTTATTTTTATCTTTTATGATATCTCTTAAGGTTTAATTTACGTGGTAACGCACCCGTTGCCACTCGCACAAGATTTTTTGCATCTACCCTGCATTTGGCCGGCCGTAAAAGGCTCAAGCCGCCCACTTCCCATCTGATCGCGGAGCTTCCTCAATTTCCAAACCGAAAAAGCTCTCTCCCCTCCTTGATCCCCTCCATACTCCTACTCAGAGGCACTGCTCTCTCAAAGACTTTTACTAACACAATTGATAGTTTCAATGTGTGGAATTATTGCGGTTATCCTTGCGGATCCTAGTCAATCTGCCGTGACCGATATTCATAACGGACTTCCAGTTTTACAACACCGAGGACAAGATGCCTGCGGAATAGCTACGTGTGGTCAGGGTGGGAGAATTTATACTCGTAAGGGTAATGGCCTTTGCTCAGAGGTCTTTAGAACACCTGAACAGCTTATGGATTTGCCGGGAAGTATGGGACTCGGCCATTGTAAGTTTCTTCATATCCAGTCATTTACCGATAGGCTTTCCTTTCACTATGTCCCTACCCCACGCCTTCTTTTTTCGCATCAAGGCAGATGCGCCATTCGCTACAATCGATCGTCCATGCGGAAATCGGCTCTGATAATCAAATAGTACGTTATCCTACGGCTGGGTCCTCCGCAAACGCAGAGGCGCAGCCTTTCTACGTGAACTCCCCATATGGAATTTGTTTCGCCCATGTAAGTAGATTCGCTATCCCAGAGGGAAGCTAGTGGCTAACATCCCTGAAAGAATGGCAACATTATTAATTCACCGGAATTGCGCAATCATCTTGATCACGAGGCGCACAGACATATAAACACAGATTCAGACAGTGAATTGTTATTGAACATTTTCGCAAGCACTCTCCAAGAGACGGGAAAATTCCGTGTCAATGAGGAAGACCTCTTCACCGCTCTAAAAGGAATCTATCGAAGATGCCAAGGAGGGTACGCATGTGTTGCCATGCTTGCTGGTGAGAATGGCCGAGACTTTTAGACTATTCTCGCTCGTACAGCTAAAGAGTTTCGCAGGATTCGGCATTATAGGATTCCGGGATCCTTACGGTATTAGACCACTTGTTTTAGGAGAGAGGGAAGGCATCAATGGTGGTATGGACTATATGTTCTCCAGCGAAAGCGTAGCCCTTGACCAACTAGACTTTACAAATCATGTCAACATTGCTCCTGGTGAGGCCCCAAACATCAACACACATAGCCCAGGACTAACATAATTACCTTTACAGGCGAGGCTGTCATTATCAAAAAAGGATGCAAGCCCCTTTTCAGACAGGTTACCCCGATCCTAAATCATACACCTGACATATTCGAGTATGTATACTTCGCCCGTCCGGACTCAATCATCGACGGAATGTCGGTCTATCGCTCTCGACAAAACATGGGATTGCTTCTGGCGAATACTGTCCTAAAAATCCTAGGCGAGGGGGTCGTTAAAACAATTGATTTGGTCATTCCCATTCCTACAACCTCAGAGGTTTCCGCACTTAGTCTCGCACAAAAACTTCAGATTCCTTTCTGTCAAGCATTTGTTAAGAATCGTTATGTTGGAAGAACCTTCATCATGCCGGGGCAAAAGGAGAGACAGAAATCAGTCCGTAGAAAGCTAAATGCCATGAAAGAGGAGTTCAAGGACAAAAATGTGCTCCTTGTTGACGACAGTATTGTTCGAGGCACAACTAGCCGGGAGATCGTCAATATGGCAAGGGATGCACAGGCGAAGAAGGTTTTTTTCGCCAGCTGTGCACCCCCCATTCGGTAAGGATTACGCTACATTCACGATTTACGGCAATGTGATTCTATGGCTGACCCCTTGGTAGGAATGCCCACATCTATGGTATTGACCTCGCGGACACAAAAGAACTAGTTGCTTTCAACCGTACCGAGCAAGAAATTGCCAAGCATATCGGTGCTGATGCAGTCATTTACCAAACTCTTCCCGATCTCGTCAAGTCTTGTGCCTCTCTGTCCACAACCGTAAAGAATTTTGAGGTCGGAGTCTTTAGCGGTGAATATGTCACACCCGTTGACCCCAATTATTTTATGAGACTTGAGGGTATTCGCGGGGAGAGTTCTCGGCTCAAGAGGAAAGCAGCGGCCATTAAGGCGGTAGCTTCCGGAATTGCAAACAAAGAGAATGTTGCTGATGTCCTCAACGGAGTTACCCTCGTTAACGGAGATGGTGAGCACGTGAGGGACAGGATGGATGTCTCCATTCATAACTTTGGCGACTATGTGGATGTCAGTAGAGAGGCGGAAATGAGTTTGACTGTTTGAATTTTCTCCTCTGTCTATATGTACTGTAAAATAATCATGGAGCTCAGCACGCCCACCACCACCACATCTTCTCTTGTTGCACCCCTTCCCTCATTTCTTCAACCGTCATCCTCTTTTTCTCATTTCCGCATCTACGCTTCTCCTCGCATAATACTCCAAATTAAATTATGCGGCTACCTTTCGCTCAGCAGGATTTTGGATGCAGGTTGTTGGGGAATGTATGAGGGACAGTGGGAGGCGGTCTTCGGAGCGTGGATAGCATCCCTGATCTCCGGGCTCGCATTCGGTTCAAATATCTCCCGGAGAAGTTGATATCCTGTGGGTGGTATAGATACTCAGCCTGTTACTGAAATTGCGGCTGCGCACACGGACGTGATTGCTGACCAGATATCTGACTCAGAAGATACTTTAAAGTTGTTCAATATCGCCGAGGGCACCGTTCTACACGACTAGTGAGTGGAAACAGCACTTTTGAGACACGGGAGAAATTGTAAGATGGCTCCATGTAAGACGGCTCCGTGTCAGGCTAACGGGTTTGAACTTGGGCTAACATGTTGTTATAAGGTGTCGATTGCGGGAGGGAGACGAATGACAGAGTGAAAGAAAGTGCACGAGAGGAGGAAACTTCTGTATATTCTTTGGATCGTTGCTTGATTATCCTAATATCTACGGCGGAGCTGAGGGTTTAAATGTAGCCTAAAATAATATGATATATGATATGATATAATATTAACTGAAAAGATAATATTACCATAGGTGGTAGGTTTAATATTCTCAAAACATATAGGCTGTAGGTTTTGTAATAAATTTTACACAGGGTTGTATAAAAAATTGGCACAAAAATATAGTTACTAATCCAAATTGTACCCTATCTTGGCAGTCAATTGTGGCTGTGTGTAACACATTTTTCTCTTTCTCACCAAAAATGCCTAAGTTCAAACTATTATACCTCACCACACAGCTACTCCAGAAACTTAAAAAACCTCTTCAATGTTAATAAAGGTAAGTAGAATAATGTAGAGGTTTTTTTGAGTCACCTGGGTAACTTGTTCTGATAGTATAATGGTTTGAAAATAGCCAAATTCCTGGTACAGGTCTTGGTCCACACAAACCATACTATATCAGCACTTGTATGGAATATATACTACTAACAACTTCCAAAAAGATCTTCTGGATATATCCATAGACCACTAGGATTATTGTTTAATATTCTAATATGGTATTGATTCTTACATATTTGTAATTTTGTAGTATTTTTTTCTTAAAAGATTGACTAGTGCCTGAAATTTGATATAAAGTCTTCAAGTTTCATTATATAGAAAGTAAAGAAGTGAAACCTTTTATCGCACTCTTTCAAAATATAATATTATACTTTTCTCTTTCTCCTGTATTTAGAAAGTATCATGATATATCTGATAACTTATTTTTTTATTTTTTTATTTTTTGAATTTATTGTATTTTTATATTAATATATTATACTCTATTGTGAAATCTCTTTTTTTGCCTTTTCTGTCCTTACTTTTTTTTTCTCTTTTCTTTCTTCTATATTTTATTTTACTCTTTTAATACCCCTGCCCCCATCCCTCCCCTGCAGCAACCCACTGACCCCCTTCTCTTTCCCTATTTCTCCCATCCCTGGCACATTCACCCATTTCCCATGCCCCCCCCCCCCACTACCCCTCTACCCACAACGGCTTAGCGCTGTCTTTCCGTATAGTACCTTTTGTACGCAGGTACAGTTCCTAAGTTTTGTATGTTCCACAGGGGGTAAGGGCAGCAAACCTCGCCTGTGGAACCTACAAAACTTAGGCGCTGTACCTCCGTACTGGCGGTTTTCCAGTTTACGGCTAATATAGAGAGTAATGACACCTTAATCATTTTTTCTAGTTTGCTTTCTATTTGCTTTTATGATTTCTTTCGAGCCTTTTATGTGACCTCTGTCTGTGCTATGTTCACTTCTTCCTGGGTTCACGATTCTTCCGCTTTCTGTCCCACCACCGTCCAGCCCTCTGATTCCCCCGTGATCCGCTGTCATTCCAAGGGTCGGAGATTTCGAGCTTCTCGTCCAACAGGATCAACTCTACGGGGTCCTGCCGGCCTGATCTCGAACACCCCTTGCGTCCCTCAAACTGAGGACGGAAAGTCGCCAAACAAAGGCTGCATTCTTTGTCAAACAGTGCTCTGAAGGTTTCCGCCATTATTCTTTCTTTTTATTTTATAAAAGAAACCCCACAATCTACGGGCCGTTGATTTGAGCCTCCTAGTGCCTTCGGGCCCCTTCTTGCTAGCCAGATATTGCGAAACTACCTTGTGTGGGGCCTGTTCATGAGCCAGCTCCTTTACCTTCTATGCCGTGAATAATTGCCACATATTGCCAACACCACCTCGAACTTGCTTTTTCGATCACTGCCATGGACTTCTGCCGAACTCTACCTCCAATTTTCGAGCCCATGGGAGGCTACGAGCGCCCTAGTGTTGTTGAAGTTGAGGATCATGGTATTGTGCTCTAGGCCTCGGGGCTGCCAGTGGTTTTCTCTAGCAATTACGAATATTCATATAAATCTTTCTGTTTTTTTAGATCAATGCCACCCGAAGAAACCAGCTACTAGTTATTCCAAGCAACTAGTTGATCTTACAGCCGATATGGTGCTTACAAATGGAGGTAGTTAACTGTCCATTCCTTTTGAAGCTTTGGTATCTGCTTTGGTACTGACCATGAGCGCTTGAAGTTTTAGGCGATTATCCATCTTCATCCAACGCTCCCTTCGATTGGCTTCCTCGTGCCCAGCCTACTGGTTCTGCTGGGGAAACGCCCCGAACTCCTAAAACTCCTAAAACTCCAAGCCCTCATAAAGGCCCTGGCTACCCTGGGCTCAGGGGGGCTGGGCGATGCGAAATCTCAGTGATTGCCGACCCCGGTTTTCATAGTTCCATCTCTCCACAGAGGCCTACCCGGGTGCATGAGCTGGACCTTGAATTGATTGAGTACCATAAGATGAGACTTCGTAAGCGGAAGACTGTGGAGCTATTTGATGGGTCCTTTATCCGCATTGCCTCGATCAAGAATAAACTTACAGAAGATGGCAGTAGTGAAATATTTCTTCAAGGACCACAGTTCCTCAGAAGCAGAAACCTATTAGGGTTTTTGCCATTGAAGAAGAACGAAGTTGCCATGTCTTCGCTGTCCGAATCCGTTCCACTTTCTAAGGTCTTGAAGACAAGGATTTTGATTCTTACGAACGCTAATTTTCCAGAGTTTCGGGATATCACTGGGGTGGGTGATGCTGATGAGAAGGAAGGTAGACTAATCTGTCGGTGGGCAGTAAGCTTCGTCGGCAAGACAGAGGGTTACCTATGGCGTCTCAAGGAAGATGAAGCAGACAAGGAATTTCGAGTTGCAGAAAGGGGATTGCGGGACCAATGGAGGGGCGACCTCATGAGAGCTAGAATCATGAATTCTAATCATTTGAATCACCCGAAGAGGCGCCAGAAACGTCAACGGGATGGGACTCTCAAGCGGGTACACCCCAATGGTAACGGTGCTTATGGTGAGCCAAAAGGGGCATATTCTCATTACACAGGTAATCCCTTTACTAAAGGTGTATTTGTGCGGAGAACCACAGACTCCCCATTTTTGGGATGTCATGTGCAAGTGTCTGAGAAGGATGCTCGATTTTTCAATGTACCACCAACCCCTGGCGCGCCTCCATCACCTCCGGCTTCGAGGTGGGATCCCTGTCCCGAACCCATGGACATTTCTCCCCCCCCTCTCAGGCCCTTCGACGAATTGCTTCCTGAGAAATCAACCTCTAGAGGCGCTCCAGCCAACTTTGGGCTTCAGTCACCCCCTGGAACGCCGTTCTCGAAAGCTAGGGCTGAATCTTGGGTAAATTTCGACCTTTTAGTATATCTAAGTGGAATATTTCTAATACGGCTCAGGGTAATGGTCCTCGTATCCGTAGCGAAAATGCCCTCGCCTTTCCAGGTTCCGGTAATATATTTTCTGCACTAAGTCTGTCTGAGCGGCCCACAAGCAACCCCTCTGTGAGAGCTAATCCACTCGGCAGCCCCGTGCAACGGAAAGATTCTCTTAAAGGAAGCAGCCTGAGCAAAGCTACTGCCCTTAGCGATTTTCGCTTTGAAGGTTATAACCCCACAACTCGCATCCCTCTTCGCCAGCCCGTTTTTAACTCTACTCGCGAAACTATTTACACATTCGGTGATGCGTTTTGTGGCGGAGGCGGAATGTCCAGTGGTGCTCGTGCAGCCGGATTCAAGAATGCGTGGAGCTTCGACTCTAATTATGAGGCCGTGTCAACTTATCGTCGAAACTTCCCCCAATGCACAACTTATCACTCGACAGCCAATGATTTCCTCACCCTTCGTCATCCAGAACTTCTGGTTGATGTTGTGCATCTTTCCCCACCGTGCCAGCCTCACTCACCTGCCCACACAATTGCCGGAAAGGATGATGATAACAACGAAGCATCCTTGTTTTGTGTCCGGCAATGTCTGCAGGCTTGCAGGCCGAGAATGGTCACGCTTGAACAGACCGACGGGCTCTTGAACAGACCTGAATGGTTTCGGAGCCTGGTCATGATGTTCACGGATCTCGGCTTTTCTCTCAGTTGGAAGGTTTTACATGGAGTGGAGTATGGAGTACCACAAACACGAAAAAGATTGTTTCTCCTAGCTGCGAGGTGAGTGTCCGATCCGCCCTTGGATCACTAGCAGTGGGGCTACCGCTGACCCATCTAGTCCTGGAGAAGAGCTGCCCGAATTTCCAAAGCCAACCCACGCCAACCCAAAGACTGTGAACGTGGAGGGTCGTGCCCCCCCTCGCACTGTACGCGATGCCATATCTGGCATACCGGCAACCGCCAGCTGTCACGTCAATAACTTTAGCCCATTCCCCGAGGGCACCCGACGGTCGACTGTCAACTTGGATTTACCATTGATGTCTACAATCCTTGCTAGTGGCGGCCCTTATGACGTTCATCCAAATGGTCGAAGACCCTTCACCCCGAGAGAGCTCGCATGTCTCCAAACATTTCCCCTCTCCCATTTCTTTTACGGCAGTCCCTTCCAGAAGAAGAAGCAGATTGGAAACGCTGTCCCGCCCATTCTCGCAGAGGCGCTGCTGAGCGAGGTGCGCAAGACTCTCGAGAAAGTGGATCGGTCGAGGAAAAGGAAATCTGGCCAGGAAGATCCGTTCAGGGTTCCGGAAGGCAGCAGTGGAAGGTTGGCTCGTAACCCAATATGCATTGCGGATTGAACTATGATGAGAAAAGTCCGTGCGTGTCGTTAATTGACTTCGGAGGGTCTTTTTTTTTGGTTTTTGGTTTTTTCTTTTTTTCTTCTTTCCCCCTTATGCGCATTTTGGTTATTTTCGGATGGGGTGTTTTCATTCTTCTCAATATTTTTACTTGACTACCTTTGTTATGTATACCGGGGCTCCTAGGGAGGAGGATTGGTTATTTATGTTATATCTAGACCGTGCAGGGGTACGGCAATCTGGAGGGATTTTGATGTCTTCTTTTCTTTCCCCTCACTTATCATAGACATAAGGAAACCTTTTCCTCTTGTCTTTTTCAACCCAACGTGGAATTAATTACCCAACAAGTGTTTTATCCCGCAGACAATACCATACCATAGCACCCTCATACACCAAACTAATACGATATATGTATAACTATCCAGCAGTCCCACCGCCATATTTGGCAGGGTCACATTTGGCAGGAATTGACCCCGGGTATTACCAACCCTATACCTACCCCCCGGCAAAAAAGTGGTTCGTCGAGCTTTTTTTCTTTAATGCTCGACTACTCCACTGACCCCCGGATTCGAACTCATGATGGTCCCTGTTTCAAATTAGCAGACCAGTCTCCTAAGCCATTAGACCATAGGAACTGGCCGATGATACTCCTTCCCCTCAATCTTTTAACTGCTTCTTCTTTGGAAAATAGACATTTCTGGCGCTTGATACTTTATCATTGGAGAAATAAACAAGCATCAGGAAGAAGACACAAGGTATCGACACACCAACCAACGGACAATCCCAACTCCAGAAACATGAAGATAAGAAAACGAAAGAAGAGAGAGAGAGAGAAAGAATCACGCATCACATCCCCCCCCCGCCCCCCCATCACTTCTTTCTCCCTTCCTCCCTTCTTCATTCGAACCAGACTACGCAACATGAGTCCTATGGGTCCTAATCCCTCTTCTCCTAAACCCCCCACCTCGAGTACGTCGACAAGTCAAGCAAGAGATGATAATGTCAAAAACGCTACAAACACAACCACCCATCAGCCACACGGTTCCGTTTTTTCTTCCACCTTGCTTCTCTTTTGGGGGGGGGGAGGGGGGGGTTGCATACCTTGCAACGCCATTGATGATAGCCTTCAAGATACTGGCGATACCATTCACGATAGCCATGAGGGTATTCCCGATTGCGCGAAAGACGGATTTGATCTATTAGTGGTTAGCGATTAGAACGGGAGAGCCGGAGGAGGTGGGGGGGGGTACGCAGGACATTACGGCGCCCATCTTTGCTGCTGTGTAGGTATGGGTAGGTAGGTGGGTAGGTGGGTAGGTAGGTAAGGCAGTTTTTTTCTGAGGCAGCCCGTAGTAGCAGTGGTAGTAGTCGATATTCGATAGGGAATAATAATAAAAGTTAGGATGGTACTTGTGAGTGGAATGTAACTTTACGTAGGATTGAAAAAAGGGGATGAAAATAGGGGAGAAAACTGGGATCAAAAGTCCCGGTCAGGGGTTTATATTCATATTCCCCTTTCCCCTTTTCTTTTTCCTTTCTTTTCCCCTCCCGATTACAGGATTATAATAATATGTTGGAAATTCATGTGACGGTTATCATAGAATGGATACCTGCTGTGCCGGTAACTTTTGTATCATGTCAATAATATCTTGATATGGTGGACATGCTGTCATACCCCATGAGTATTATCTGCAGTACGAGTAGAGTACGAGTGCTTCTGGGCGGTTATCATAACCCATCACTGATGTTAGAGATCTACCCGTGTGGAAAATGTCGCCTGACGTCAATTGGTGATGTAAGTATGACGTTATGCGGCTCAACTGTGGGGAAGTGTGGAGACGCGGTACCAAGCGTGACAAGGGCAATGTCGCCGATGGGATGGGATCGGTTAGTCTAATGTCGAGCATTGGCAAAAAACCCGGTGGCGGCCATCTAGAGTAGATCCTGTTTACTTTGCTGATGCGCTTAATTTTTTTTTCTTTCAGAGATGCGACGTTGGAATAGAACTGTTCCTGTGCCGAACAATAATCGTGCTGGGTTGCTAGAGGTATGGTACGATATGATAACGAGCCCATTCACTGTGGTAACGCGGCTAGCACAAGTTGTTTTATGTTTTGATGGGAGATGCAACGATGTTGTTAAACCTGCGCACAACCTCTAAGCAAACAACTATAATAATACAAATTATAATAGTAGAAGTAGGTTCCAAGACATGCACTGTAACAAAATCGCCCATCTCACATAGTTGAGAGAGAAAACTTGATTTGGCACGGGTTGGCTAGGCCCATGCCATCCACCATCATCATCACGTCTTCTTAAATCCACCACAAAAGGATGATAGCACAGTCAGCTAAACCCCTCTTCTATTATCCTGTTACACTTCGTAAATAGTCTACCTATTCTGTTCTAGTGCCGACTCCCACAAAATTTAAACTACCGGTACCTGTCATCATAATACCGGTATCCTAGATTGGTGCGGTTGTGCATGTGAGATTGCAGGGTTAGGTGTGCCAGCCATATTGAGGGCACCGTCTGATATGGACTTTGCCCGTCCGAATTATAAATTTGATATCGCCCGGGTATCGGATTCCAATGACATGGGAAAATCACTTTCCAGAACGGGCATCATGGATAGAAGGAAGGAAGAATGTGAGCATCTAGTGCATATCACGGGTCCCTCCCGTTTTTTCTTCCCGACGCCCGCGAGTTGATGCGAAGTCACGACGGTATGGTATGTACCTAAAGTTCCTGATGATTGGTACATTTTGAAAAGGAATTTTTTTTATAGCTATGATATGCCTCTCTCACACACCGACCCATGGTAAGGTGGAAACCCTCCCAAAAACTAACCGGGCATCGTGGTTAATTACATACACGCAGTTAAAATCATTCCCCAGCGGTTTATGCAGCCCCAGCCACCATTCCTCGTCATGTTAGACCCGTTACAGATTACGACCTACCTACCTACAGCGCGAACACTTGTGGGGGTTTCAGGTTAGTGGATGCTATAGAAATAAAGAGTCCAAGTTTCTGCGGAGGTTCTTAGAATTGGAGTGTCCTACTTGCTCCTGGACTGGAGTTTGAGGTACCGGTGTCTGTCATGATACCGTAGTGTAAGTCATATACGGTGCATGTACCGTAATCGGCCGTCAGGTGCGCACTAGAGACCACAGTGTGATACCTATAAACCACCTTTGATACGAAATCATTCACGAACAAGACTTAAACCCCGGACACCCCACCATCTGCTATAGGCTACGATACACTTAGTCTTCTGTCGATACTTTAACAACTATAATGATTTACTTGTACAAAACTTGCATCCCTACACCGTACTATACTACAGTATCATGAAAATATATATGTAAAGACCTAACGTACTGCACTGTACTGTACAAACACAGCATAGTACAAGTACGGGACATATACTAACCCCCCACCCACCCATATCAAGAGACTCGATATTTCACATCCCACATCCTCCCCGCCAGTGGCTGCTTGCCGGTTTGGGGGACCAGCCGTTAGGGTATCTGTTTGGATCCTGGCTGGTTGGTTGGCTGTCGGCGAACTGTCATCACATATCCAGTACGATGCCCGCCGTGTTACAGCAACCTTCCAAGCTAGGGCATGGTACAGTATGTCAGTGGAGATGTTCCGAGTGGCCGGTAGATGGGGGGCAGGTGGTAATTGTACTAAACGCGGGATGGGAGGTGTAAGAGGACCTTTGCGCAATTGGACTTCGAAGGGGCTGGTCTAGTGTCCCTTGTAAGGTACCCCTCGCACTCTTTGCGCAAAGGCTCTAATGCCAAGTTAGTATGATGGGGGTTGCTATGGGATTGGAGTTTGTTCTTTTGGAAAGCAGAGCACCGGCAGAGGAATCCGGGTACCACCCGTACGACATACTGTACCGTACTAACTATCAACTATCCCAACAATTCGCCGTTCAAGAACTTTTATTACACCCCTCTCTTGTACTTTATTTCATCCCGCCCACCACCACCATCGGCCTAAACAATCTCAAAAGGATCTCTATCCCTCTCGCTAACCACAACCTCGAACTCCCCCTCCCTCTCCCCCTCGCCTTCCAAAACCTCAGTCAACTTCCCTTTCATAACATCTCTCAGAAAGCCCCTTTCTGTATTTGAATGGAAGCCTATTCTCATCAGCTCTCACTCACTCCCATGGGAAGTTAGGATAATATGAGAGACTCACAAGTAATAAACCCAACCCCCCGCTCCTTCGCCGCGAGCGCGTCATGGTGCGAGAGTTCTCCCGTGAATAGCAGGTCCACGTCGATATTCTTAAGCATAGAAGCGCCGGAACCAGCACATATGGCTATCGTCCGGATTTGTTTATTGCCAGGGGCATTCCCGATCATGACTGCCCTCATTGTCAGCCCATGCAAGCAAGCCGCGGTGCTCGAAAAGGCGGGTGAAAACAAACCATGCTTCAATCCCAAAAACACCTTCACTCTGTCCACGAGCTCCTGAAACTCTTTTGGCTCCTTGAGCGTTATTATGCGGCCCATTCCCGAGCCTTCGTATCCTATCGTCCTCCCACTCCCAATTAGCCCTCTCCCTACCCCTCGATCCCATCTCCACTTTAGGTAGTCAATCAAACAAACCCGGAACGTCGTTGACCCTCTCAATGACCACCCTCTCATTCTCCTCGCCCCTCCCGCCAGAAATCCCGTCCGCCAGCCAATCGTTAACCCCCCCGATTGCAGCATCAACAGCCGTATGCGGAGAGTACACGCTGACACCTTCTTGTGCCAGCTTCAGGAGGCTTTCCTGTTGTGTATTGGCTAGTGTGAGCGACTTTAAAGGGCGGAAGATTATCGGGTCTATATTGAACCGCATTAGTAGAGCCAAGGTAGGTGGTACGTAGTGGAAGGGGGTAAGACGGTAGGCTACTATCACAGAAGACTTTAGTGAGATTGCTTCGTCTGCTACGGCTCTCGTGAGGTCGATTGTTAGGAGGACTCTGTGGGTTTGGGGAGAGGGGCGGTCGGATCGGTCTGGGGCTTCGAGGAGGACTAGTATATTGTCAGTCTTAGTATCGCATTATCGCAGAAAGGTGATAGGACTCACGGCCTGTGTTATCCCAGGTTTTGTCTGCGAGTGCTTGTGGGTAGCTGTAGGTGTCAATAGTGGTGTTCTCTGGTGAGCAATTGTGGAGGCGGGAGCAGGTACAGTTTTTGCACCGCATTGACCACCGTACGAAGAGTTCTCGAGCGGATCATTGCGTTGGCAGACATGGCTGTAGGTGATTCCGGTAGAGTGTAATGGAAAGAATTTCTGGCGTTGAAGGTGGGGGGAGAACGGGTGGTTTTAGTGGGGCAACCCGATGCCATCGGTGATCGCTAGTCAAGCCACATCCGCACAGCTAAGAGAAATGAAGCACAACTTTGAGGGCATGCAGTCAACATTCATGCAGACCACCCCTCAGCTTATTTCTACACCACCACCATCATCCAACAAATATACAGTACTCTACTGCGCTCCAGTGCAAGCACAGCGTAGCATGTGATTTCATTAACTCCCAAGCTCAAACCCCATAAGGAATCCAGCCACAGCATATGTCATCTAAGCAGAAAGTACACAATACTTCTAGCCTCTAAATTACACCCCCAAGTTGAAAGATAATCCATGATATCTATAGAGTTGTACATCCACTCACTCACTCACTCCTTCTTCTCCTCTACGATTCCGTTGATGATCTCGTTTGCAACCGGCTGCTTCCGGACATACTCGACGAACTTCTTGCCATCGTTGAATATCTGTCCGGGCATGGCCATGTTTTGAACCCATCGGGGAATGCTCCCTCCGGCGTCACTCTGCTGTCCGTTAGGACAACGCTCTCCAACAGCAGTAGATAGGACACCACTTACGCACACCCCCGTGAGAATCCCCACCTCCCCATCCTCCAACTCATGTATATATTCAACCGATACGTACTTCCCACGAACATCCGACTTTGACACCATCTCGCCCTCAATCGGCAAAGAGATGACTACAGAAGACCTCCGTCCGTCCTTCTCAGGCAAGTCCTTCGAGATCACACTCGCGAGGAATTCTCGACCGGCAAACGCCTGAATGTGCAAGAACCTACGTACATCTTCCATACCGCGACCAGAATCAGCCAGAGGAACTAGTAATCAGGCAGGTTGGGGGAGGAATGGTAAGACAAACCCCTAACCAATATCTTCCCTTCAAACTCTTGCATTGCCATTTCTTCGTTCGTATCCTTTGGCCCGTCCAGCCACTCGCTCTCGGCAAGGATCCGCTCATCGATCATGGCGCGGTGGATAAGGTCGTAGTCCACATCAAACTTTATCACCCGTGCGATCCAGGTATCGTTGTCGTGGTGGGTTCGGTAGGTGCTCAGATGGGTATCCGTTTTTAGGGAGGTCCATTTTATGTCTGAAGTAGTGCTTAAAAGAGAAGTTATAAAGGATAGTCCGTCCTCGATGATTTGTTCAAGGAGCGGAGCGGTAAAAGCCTCTCGGGCAACGGGAGCGAGGGCGAGTTTTGGTGCCATGGTTGAAATGGGCCGTGGTGGGAATGGGAGGAAGTGGAGGAAGGAAAGAATGGAAAGAGGGAGGAGGGAAAGAAGGGATACTAGGGGTCACTCAAACAGGAGTAGGCATACCATAACATACCGTGCACCGTATCACCAAAGTCACAGAAGTTAACCAATTGAGCTCACCTATTCCCTACATGGAACACACATACTGTATCAGTATGATACAGTTTCTCTATCGTTGACTTGCGTCCGAACCCAACCCACCATACCCAAATGGTAGAAATAACAACCGTGGTCTTTAGTTTACACACAGCAACCAATCGGACACTCAAGCGAATCAGGAGAATGTCGTGCAGCGCCTTACCGCTCATCGACCATGGTAACAATGCACAGCATTCGTTGAATCCGTGAGCGCCAGTTGAGCGAGTGTGTGTGAACCCCGAAATCCCATCACCTTCCTTTCCCGTCGGGTTTGGGTCTTCCTTCGCCTTCCCCACATTAACTTAGTTAGGGCTGGCTCCTGACCCAATCTCATCTTACCGAAGTGATCTTAGATCTAGCTTGGCGCACTAAGAATTTTGACGAAGAGATTGGGTTCTTGACTTCCGATTTCCACCTTTACTTTTTCTCCCTTCATGACCACAACGACAGCCAGAAACAAAAGGTTGCTCTTTTTTCTTTTGTTTGCTATCGTACCACAGGACGAATTGAAGGGGAACTCCAAACCTTCGTTTTTCGTCCAATTCAGTCTGTTCACCTCTTCAATTCACCTCCTCATATCATAATTAACGAATGAACGACAAACACACGACCAATGAACCTTCCACCGATATTCTATAACCGAGAAATTTAAAAGCGGAAGAAGCAAAAAAGCAAAGCCAAAAAAATGGGTTTCGTAAACCCTGGCCGCTCCTCAACCAGGTTGAACAGAACGTTCGGAAAACGTCACAACAACCGCCCTCCTTCACCCCGCCCTCAAAAAATTCGAAAAACACTCTCGTCCCGTTCCTCCTCCTCCTACTCCAGTTCATCGTTATCAGCAACCCCCTCGCCAAACCCCTCCATATCCCCATCACCCCCACCATTAACCCGCAATCCCCCAACCCTACAAACCCTCCCAGCAGAACTCCTCCAGCGCATCTTTCTCTTCAGCAAGAACCCGCAACTCCCCGCAACAACTCTCCACCTCACACGCTCCCTCTCCGCCCCGATCCTAAAGCACGAGTACATCCGGATACACTATGGCTTACACATTCCCCCGGAACTCCTCCTCCGTCGCTTCTTCACCGCTCGATTCCTGCGCGACCACGAGAGGCGGTACCAATCCACGCTAAAATTCGCACCTGACACATTCCTCTCCCCGCACCGGTATTCCATTGAGGTGCTGCACTTACTACTCTCCCGCGGGGCAACCTTGTCGGTGGAGGACTCGGACGAGTGGACCGCTGTGCTCAGGGAGGGCATACAGGAGGCGGACTTGAAGTTTGTCAAGGCTTTACTGAAGGAGGCGGGGGTGAAGCCCGATGAGGAATGTCTGGGGTTAGCGATTGAGCAGGGGTGGGTGGAGGGGATGGAGGCCCTGGTTGAGAAAGGCGGGGTCGGATTGGGTGGGCGGGGTGTTTGGGAGAAGGCCCTTGAGGCGGGGGAGAATGGGAGGGGCGCCGGATTGGAGTTTTTGTTAGAGAGAGGGTGCCCGCCCGCCGGGCTGTTGGGGAGGGTTGGGGAGATTGTTGGCGGGTTGAAGCTATAACCGGGAGTCAGAGGGGAAAAAAGTTCTGGTCGCTTTGCTTTGCTGTACCTTCTTGCACATTTTAGGGATGTTCTTGTGGATGCCTTGTTCATATATCATGCTTTACTTTCTCCTGTACATTCTAGGGACCGGCGGCGGGGATAAGTATAAATGGTTGCATGGAAAATCACTCGCATAGGTAGAGGATACGCCATCTCTTGATTACGCTTCTCTTGTTTCTGGTTTCAAGGGTTACTTTGCTGTATCATAACCTTTGTTTTTTTCGGCTACACAAACAAATAAAAAGTTTCTCTCATTGACACGCTTTATCTCACCTCATGCATCACACCCCAACCCCTCCTTCAATACTCATACATTAACTCAACCTATCCACCCACCGAACCGCCTGCAGCAAATAATCACCAAACCTAGCCTACTATACCCCCAATACAGTATGACAACCCATCCAACGGAGGGAAGAAGGGGGGAAAGGAAAAAAGCCCAAAATAATAGGAGATATGAAGAGAATTGTAAATTTCCCAAACAAAACCAATCAAACCGACTCTGCCCCGCCCCGACAAGGACGGCATTGCTAACAACTGCGATTGGCAAGGATAGGCAGGGATGAGGCAATCTACGTAATAATGCACTCCCCATTTTCCTTATTCTTAACATGCGACCTGGACAGCCTTTCCCGGGACTTCTGCACTGCTGCGCCGCCCTTCTTGAGCTCGTTCAGGCGTTGGCGGGCTTTTTCGTGGTTTTGGCCTATTATCCCCATCAGTCAATCAACCGCCCGCCCACCTCTAGCAGAAAGAAAAAAACATTAGCGGGGAGGAAGGGGATAACCTACTAGCAGCTTTATAATACCACCTCTTCGCCTCATCCAAGCTCGCCACCACACCGATACCGACTTCGGTGTAGTAGCCGAGAGCGTACTCCGCGTTTCCCAGGCCCTTCTCCGCTGCTTTGCGCGCCCATAGGTACGCCTCGGTGTCGGACTGCAGGATTACGCCGTCGGCGCCAGTGAGGTACCACCCGCTCAGGGCGAGCGCACTCTCTTCTTCGTTCTGCATTGCTGCGCGGCTATACCAGGATATGCTCTGGTGGGGATCGATCGGGCAGCCCATGGTGCCATATTCGAAGGCACAGCCGACGCGGAATTGCGAGGGGGGGTAATTGAGCTCTGCGGCTTTCATAAAGAGTTCACGGGAGTAGGAGATGTCGGGGATGATGTTATCATTGGATTCAGATTCATAGATTAAGCCCTGCGGAGGTGTTAGTTTAGTATTGAAGTGTTTGGATCAGAGAGGACTCACAAGCTGATGGAGAGCATGGGGATTGTTCTCATCCGCTTGATCAGCAGCCCTCTTGAGCCAGTTGATGGCATCCCGTGGGTTCTTGGTCTGGCCTAGCAGTCCCTTCAACTGAATCATGCCAAGCTTGTACATGGCGGCGGTATCCCCTAGCGCGGCTGCCTTCTTGTACCATGTAATTGACTTGAGTGGGTCTTTCCGAACTCCTGCTCCGAGCTCGCAGCAAACTAGACCGATCACTATTAGCCCATGCCCTGGCACCACATGTCATTAATAATGGTATGTCATACCAGCAGTGCGATAAGCCGATGGTCCATGATTTAGCTTTGCCGCGGATTGATACAAGTTGAATGCGCGCTCGTGGTCAACCTGCAATCCGAGCAAGCCCTCCCAGTAGCATTCTGCTAGGTAGAACATCGCGTCGGGGTATGGGTGCGACTTCAAACATCTAGTCAGTCAGGTACCAAAACAATTAGGCTCAATACACCAACCGAATTGCACAACTTCTTGACAATCTTGTGTGCGTCGAATATGTAATTCTCCCTATTCTTCTTGGCTGTCCTAGCATCCGCCCGGCCGCCCTCGTCTGCAAGCGCTGAAGCCGCCTCGACCATCTTCTTCGCAAGCATCAATTGAAGCTTCGGGTCCCCCGGATGGGCCTTGGCGTTCTGGTGCAGCCGGTTCAACTCAAGCGCAGTAATAGGACCTGGTTGTTGAATGGACTGCCGTGATATGGTGCTGCCACGGTCGGGTGAATACTGCCGTACGGGTGGAGGATGATTGTTCCACCCCGTAGGCTGATCCTGCATCAGCCCCGGACGAACCGGCGGAGGGTGAGCTGGGAGGAAATCCCCACTGTACCTAGGACCAGCCGTATCCGAAATCACGTTAGGAGGCGGTGCGGGGTGGTGAGGAAGTGAGTCGCCCGTCGCGCCCGACTGCGCAGACTGGGTCCTTTGAGGATGCTGGTTCCGCGGTGGTGACATCCGCTTTGGAGGTGATGGCCCTCGCATTTGCTGTGATGGCGCAGGTGATCCAACCCTTAGAGCCATTGGGATATTGGATTGAGGAGGCGGAGGGGGGAACCCATTCGCTGTCAGCACTGGTGGAGAATCCTCGGGCGTATCTCCCGGCATCTCAACAGCGCCGTCATACGACCCAGGATTGTGTGGGTTTCCATTGGCCTCGCTATAGCCATTAGGCAGGGGTGGCGGAGGTCCAGTCGCTGCTCTAGACTCTCCACGCAAATCAGGCTGCGATCTACTACGGTAGGCCTGTTGAGCGAAACCCTGAGGCTCATCCGTATAACCATCTTGATAGGCTGGTCTTTGATACTCGAAGGAGGTGCCATTCCTCTCGTATTGCGCTGGTTCCTCATGATATGCGTTTGCTTGATACTGCTGACCATAACTCTCCCCGGTATAATCAGCGTCATAATAGGAATCCAATATCGGACCAAGACTCTCCCTATTATGAGAATCATTTGGTCTCTGCGGCGGATATTCCTCGTACGCCGGCCGTGGAGGATACGCGCGAGGACTCGAAAAGTTCACTGCAGCCGCATGTCGTTGGGGGTTATACGCTGTATACTGTGGCTCCGCTTGGGGTAGCACGTGCTGTGGGAGTGGGCGCTGTGTATTCGCAGGCATGGTCATACTCCTTTGTGGTGGCCCAAAGGCAGGGTCCTGAGGTGGCACTTCCTCATAATGCGCATTTTGTGATGGATACGCCTCGGTCCATCCCTGGTCGTAACGGTCTTCGCCAGGTGGAGGTCCTCTACTTGCCATCGGCATCGGCATGTTCCCGCGGGGAGGAGGCATTCTCTGATGCACAGGTGGTGGCCCTCTCATTCCAGGCGGAGGCCCCCTCATGCCCAGGGGCAGGGGTCCGCGATAATCTAGCCCTCCCCCTCCCTGATAGCCAGGGGATGGTCTTCCCCTACCCATTCTATCCGACGTAGTCTGCGACCTAGGCATCGCTCCCCCACGTCCAGGTGGAGGAGGGCCGCGCTGTCGCATTTGAGGCGGTGGAGGGCCATCGTTGTTCAAGTTCATTGCAAGCATCGACTCGTCTATAGGTAGAGTTCCGGGTGGTACTGGGTCGCGACGCCTCATCGATCCTCCTCCGAAGGATGGGAAAGGACTATCCGAATTGGAAATCATACCTGGCGATGGAGGCGGACGTTCTAAAGCACAGGTAGGGGTAAGAATAGCGCACACCCAGAAACAGTCCATCCAATACGGAGCCAAAAGCCAAAATCTCACCTCTCTCACTCCCTCCCCGCCTATAAGCTAAACTCATCCCAGGTTGGCTCGCGTATCTATTCAAACCCGGTTGAGGAGGTGGCTGTCCTCGACCACCGTGCGGTTGTGCATATTGTTGACCTTGACCTTCATAATAATCCCCCGGGTACCCCCTCTGCGGCGGATACTGTCCTTCATACGCCATTCCGCGCTTCGTCAAATTCTCCACAAGTCCCGTATTAAGTAGCGGCGCAGCCTTGTCGTCGTGGTCGCCGTCGTTAAAGTAAAGCAACTGCTGGAAAGTAAAAAGGAAGGTATGCTACTCGCCAATTCAAAATTCTATTTCTCTGTACCCGTTGCGATTATTATTTTTTCTTTTCTTTTTCTTTTTCTTTTTTTCTCTCCCTTTTCGTTTTTCTCCTCCCCTGTCCAGTTATGTATGCTTCGTGAGGCCTATTGTAGAGTATGTTCACGTCACGATGGACGGATGAATCAACAAGGTCCTTTCTTACCCCCGCCCCTCAATCACTAGCGAGGGAAATAGCACCGGCACTCGAGCACAAGTAAAGCCAGCTCAGCGCAGCCAGTGAGTCGGACGCGCAGATACGACTCCAAAGGGAAGAACCGGACGAGGGGACCAATGTAAAAAAAAACCAAAGTGGATAGTGGATGAGCCGAAGCCGAACTTTCAAAGGAAAGGTAAATTTCAGCGGTTAGTGGTTTTTCTTGTTCTTTTTTTTTCTGGGTAAACCGCAATCTAGATTGACAGGACGTTGTGAGGGTTTTTCTGCGTTTTCCGCTGCCAAACCTCTCCCCCTCCTCTCCGGGACAAGCCAGGTCTCGGTTAGAGTGGATAAGTAAATGTTAGCAAGCGGTACCTGATTCTCTATGTCGGGTCCGTTCCCTTCCTCTTTCTCCTTGTGGTCTTCTCCTCAGTTCCCTTTTAAAGTAGGGTGCCTTGCATGAGGGGAGGGGAGTTACGGTACGAGGCTAGCCAACCAATGAGCCCGTCAATTACTGGTCATAGAAAAGAGAGGGGAAGGGGCTAACAGCGCCTTCTTGACCTCCTCTTCCACTCCACACCGCGCATCCAAAAGGCCCGTCCTATGCTCCGTGCCCGCTGATCAGTACTGCTCCAGGGGCTTGGGCACGGTACGGGCGAGCGCGGTGAGGTAGGTCGTTAATAGAAACCTATAATAAGGAGGGAGAGAAACCCAGAGAAAGAAATGATCAATCGGGACAACTGGGAGAATACAATACAGCACGCCGACATACCGGTGGTGCAGGTACAGTATCATACTCTCTACCCTGCGCTTTCTCCACTCGCACTGTTCCTCGTGCTCCTCAACCTGTATGATATCGTGCTGTGAGCAGCAACGTTCTATTCTTACCAGCTCTCTACCCCTTGACCTAGCACCGGTCATCGCGGCAGGCGTGGCGCCGGCACTGTCAATAGGGTAACAACCTCCAACAACAACTCGACGCAGCAGGACCAATACATTCCTCTACTGTAACCTAGAAAGAGCTCTACAGCACCAGTGCCAGTGCAGTAGGCTATCGGTATTCCTCTTGTTCCTCCACAGGGAGGGCAGGCCACCGGCACTCGACCGCACATTATCCAATACCAAGGGCATCGACCCTACGAATATGAGGAATAATTTGCAAAGGTTTAAAGATAATAGGCTGCGACTCAAGCATGTGGAAATGGAAAAGGATGCGTCAATCAAAAATGATCACACTCCACACTCCCTATCCAGCCGAGCGCCTAATTGAACTGCTGTGCTGGTATGATACATACTGTTTTCAGCTCTCGCTTCCCCACACAAAAATCCATTTGACAAGAGCGATAAGCACTTCACTAGCCACCGCCAGTCGTTATCCTCTGTGGCGTTGTGGCGTATCAAATTTATTCCAAGGCCCTTTTCAACGTCAAAGGTGACCCACGATCCTCTTGGCCCCTCCATCTGTTCATTCATCCCTTCCTCCGCTACCCTTAGACCCCGCCAGACAACTACCAGTAAACGAAACACACACACCCCGACTGACCAACAAGGAAACGAAACCAAGGAACGAAAACTGCGACAAATACTGTGACGAAAATATATATGTAGGTATAAAAAATGCGCGCGGCAGCATATGTCAAGATGTTCGTAGCGTAAGTTTCCCCACCTCCAATTGAACGAACACAGGGAACCCTGAAGCGCGCGAAGCTAACACCAATCAGGGGTGCAGTCTGCTGCATCGGTGGTCCCGCCTTGGTGCGCTACGTAACCCCCGACCCGGACGAACTCTTCAAAGTATATAATATGACACCCTTCCTTCCCCTCGCACCACCTACTGACGACCCCACCAGCGCTATAACCCAGAACTCCAAAGGAAAACTCTAGAAATGCGCGAAGAGCGGGAGAGAAGGAACAACGAGTTTATGGAGAAACTACGCGAGTACTCCAAGAGCGATAAACCGATCTGGGTGGTCGCCGCGGAGGAAGAGAAGAAGCAGAGGATTGCGGAGAGGGCTGAGAGGAAGAGGATTAGGGATGAGTTGGAGAGGCAGAGGCAGGAGATTTTGGAGGAGCAATTGAGTGGGAAATAGGTTGGGGGTGTCCATCCAGGTTGCGTATACGTATTGGAGGTTTGGTGGGAGGTTTCTCTGTATATTCTTTCTTTCTCTTTTTTTTCCCACCTAGATTGGCGATATCACTACGCCTATGTTCGTACAATTATCGGTTCTTCTCATTGTTCGATAGAGGAAATGTGTAACCTCTCCCACCCCAATTCTCTCCTTAAATCGGCAGAAGGCAATCAACTAGAGTATTTTGGAAGCCTGGAACCACTGCGCGATGGGCCCAACATTTACGGGCAAGCCACTCTATGGTTATGAGGATTTGCACTCCCCCGCCCCCTCCCTATCGCCCATATATCGAAACTCTGCTTCCCAGCATATTGACATCCCTCGCACTTCAAAAAATATGAATATAAAACTGACCAACCCTTCTCTCCTGATGGGTGCCTCAACCCACTTAACCACAAAACCACTAACCCCCCAATATAAATCTAGTCCGCCACTCACTCACTCACTCACTCACTCAAACAGCACCGTACCCCCACTAGAGCCAGTCGCAAACACCCCCCATCTAGCACCCAAGTCACACGCTACCGACAAATAAATCAACCCCACGAAAGGTAAAAACAAGGAAGAAAAGCAAAAAGTATGCTGAACCATGGATTTCTCGGAACAAGCGCTCAACTATGCCAAGGGAGGGTATCTAGAGCACAGTAGCAGATGGTGAGTAAGTAATGCAGAGCCAAACACAATATGGAAATACGAAGGAGCGCATTCGCACCAGACTCGGAAATATGGAAGTGATTATCTAGGATAGTGTACTAGCATGTTATACCACGACGACCATTGCTATTACCATGTATATGCGGGCTTTCCCCGCAGGTTATAATGTAACACAAGCGGGTATAGTACTCAATCACCACAATTTAGACTTTACATCTACTGCAGTCCAGCCCACCTCTATAACCTGCTGTTCTGGAAGTTGAAAACTATCCCCCTCCTTTACCTCCACCTGTAAAGCAAACTGAGAAGCTCTATCAAATACAACTCTTCCTCTACCAGTATCTTCTGAACTAATTGCACTGCACTATACTACAGTCAGTGTATTCCACAACTCCCTGAAACTCAATACAGAGTACTATGGCAGCAACCTCATTTATCAAACACTATCTCCGCCTTTCACTTAGTTCTTCTTCTGACCTCTCAGAAGTGAGTGCAAGTAGTATTAGTATGGTAATTCAAGTTTTGAGATTCAACTGTAGTATGGAGAGTAACTTAAGTAGGAAGGCATACAGGTAGAAAAGGATCTACTATATATTAATGTTCACTGTAGTATTATCATATATGCTGTATAGTATTCATATTCATGACCATTATACTTGGAGTAATTAATAAGTTAATAAATAGTAGAAGTCATGAGATATTACAGGAAGCAGGTAGTACATGCAGGATGCTAATCTAGGTTCAATTAAAGTATTAGGAGAAAGCTCAACTCAGACACTATTATCAATATAGTATTGTAGTAGAGGTAGCTGGCCTTGGTTCCCACTAGTTTTTTATTGTCCAGGTTGTCATGTGAGATATTATGCCTATCAGATAAGAAGAAGCAAGATCTTTCAAGGCGAATGTGATAGCAGTAATCACAATATGAGTAAATATAGGCTGAAGAATATTCATAAATGTCATAAATTATAAGTAACAGAAGATATAACATTTAGCTACTATCCTGTTTAACGCTACAAAAAGAACCTCAGAAAGGAAATCTAATAAATCCATATTTTCCCTTCTTTCAATTATAAAGTATGATATCCACATACTAAGAGAAAAATATTCCTCTAACTACTGGCTCAAAGTCAAAAACAAGCTCATATACTATGAAGAGATAAAGAAAGAAAGAGATTTTACTTTTACTAGCAGAATTCATCCTAATTTCCATGAAAAAAGCCCTTACATATTGTCAAAACTATCTATTTAGTCTGTTACCCAACCTGTTCTTGAAATAGATGTCATATCCTAGTTTCCCTAAGATTGCAACAATCTGCTAAATGTTAGAAATATACAACAAATTGTATAGAATATTTAAATTATACTGATATAATTAAGATTCAGACTGTAATGAAAAACATTCCTTTCACGTGTTGTATCTTTTTATTATCAATTAGTAATCCTCCCTGAGTTCAAAATTCGGAATATATTATAGTACTCAATGAAAACCAGTATAGTATTCATTTAGTTTGTATAGTATTCCTTAATTGATTTTTGATAGTTTCTCCCAGAGTATCAATTTTGTCGGCAAGCTTATCAAACCTACCATCGACTCTATCAAACTGCTTTTGAATGTTTTGGAACCTGTCTCCAAATCTGCTTTTAATAGCGTGAATGTATTACTGAAATTGTTTCAGATTGATTGCACCTGCTGTCAACATTGGTCTTCATTTGCCTGAAACAACCAACAAGAGTTTCCTTACTTCAACACAGTAAAGGATAAATTTAGAATTCATCCTTTATGATGTAAGGTAGTTTGGTATTTAGTTCTGCAAAGTTCTCTCATGTAACCATGAGTTAGTCTCAAGATAATTTTTCCTCCTATCTCCTTCATTCTCAGTTTTCATCTCCTTAACCTCCTTTTCTACTCATTTTGCCTGCCTTCCAAGACTGTTGGCACCCTGTTGCCTATTCATTAAATGCGCTGAGCCAGTACCTTCCAGCGTGTGCTAAGATATTGTTTGAGCTCGACGCGCCAATTCCAGATACGCCAATCCAAGACAACCCTCATTACAAACAATTTTCCCCTATCATCAAAACACTGGCAACTGAATTGATCGAGTTATCAGACTTATCAACATTCTAATAGATTTTAGTAAGACTTTTAAGACCTGATGCTCTTATTCAAACTAATATAGTAATTTGGAATCAGATTATACCTTTTTCATTTCAAAATAGCTATAAATGAGTTGATGAGTAGTATGAGTATAAGAAAAGTGCATGTACCAAAGATATGCCTGATTGTGCGAGATTTGCTCTGAATATTTATTTCAGAATTAAAGTCAGTTAATTGAGTATTGATCTCAAGGTACTTCTCCCAAGTAACAAAGGCGTAAGTCTTAACATAGTTTGTTTCTATCAAATAGAATAATGAGACTTAATCAATTTGCTTTTGCTAAGCAAACAGGTTAGTAAAGTATATTCAGATTATTAGTGCATCAATATTTTATTTGGAGAATCTGAAATTTGTAGTAGGTGGTTCCAATATAGAGATAAGTGCTGTTAGTTATGAAGTGAGAACTAGTACCTGTAAGGTAGATAGTAGACTTGAAAGATATGATTGTTAGCCGAGAAATAGTGAAGTTAATAAAGTTATTGAAAGATAGGTAATAAAGATAATGAGCTTGCTAGAAGAGAAATAACAAATATGATAAATTTATTACAGAAGAGGTGGAAAAACAACCAATTTTTTTCTCTAGTGAGTGTTTATACTTGCAATATAATAATATTTGTAAAACAAACTTAAACTACTACTATATAATAGTACCAAGATTGCAGAGAGTGACTACAACCTTAGTATATAATTAACACTCAAATACAATCCAAGAAGATGTAAAAAGTAAAATAAAATAAAAAGAGAGAGTTAATATAAGCCAACTTACTTGCTAGTGTGGAAATCAAAGATTGCCTTTCCTTAGTTGAACTTGAATGATGTTCAGTCTGGCCTATTTTTGGTATAAATGTTGGCTCAGTGACTGACTTGATATGCCAAACAGGGGTGCAAGAGGAATCAAATATATCATACTTGATCAGGTGTAATGCAGCAGACAAGAGAAGAATAAAAGGGGGTGAAGCTAAAGCCAATTTAGATATATGTTGACATGATCTAAACCGATGTTGAAGGTGTAGTTGAGCTTGTTCAAACTAGAATACATGAAAGAAAGCTTTTTATATCATATGAAAAGCCTTCACGCCAAGCCACCTTGTGACATATGATAGTTTTTACTGTCTCCCAAATGGGCAACCCGCCTCACTTAACTACCCTACTCCATGCCCTACGCTACACTGGTACCCCTTCTTCAAAGCCTTTCCCCCAAGCCAACAGGAACCCAATTACGTTATAAAAAAGCCCATCCCCACCGGAATCCGTCCATCAAAGCACCGAACAGAATAAGAGCCACAGGCCTGCTAAAAACCAGACCTCGGAAGAAAAGAAAGGGAAAAAAATTCACCCAGCACAAGCAAGACCGGCCCCGACCCAGAATCAATCTAATTCCCCCCAACTTATGATGCTCCTATTTCTCCCAGACTGTGCAAATACCCCACCCAACCAACCCCACAAACACCCTTCGACTTCAAATGAAGCAGGAGCAGGAAGGAATGAGGCAATCAAAGTTTCGCAACAGCACCACCCACCGTTACAATCTCGTTATACAATAGGGTGGTAAGGAAATCTGCATAGCCCTCCCCGGTGATCTGGGTCGCGAAGTAGCGCGCTGCCAGGTGGTACTTGTTCCCAGCGGGGGCTTTACTCGAGAGCTTCTCCGTGGCCTCCTTGAGGAGTTGGAGGTTCAGTTCCTTGGTGACCTTTTTGCCATCGACGGTGCTCGCGCCGTGCTTGGCCCACTGCCAGAGCTGTAAGGTATGTTAGTCTATGGCCACGGAGAAAGCGGAGAGGGGGAGTGTGTTGAGCGTACTTGAGAGCGGGAGACCTCAGCGGTTGCGGCGTCCTCCATTAGATAGTTTATTGGCACGCAGCCGACGGCACGGAGCCAGCCTTCCATGTACCCGACGCCGATATCCAGGTTCTTACGGATGCCATCCTCGGTGATTGTGCCTGGCATGTTCATGTTGAGAAGGTCCATCGCTGTTACAGAGACATCCTCCCTACGCTTGAAGATTTGGTTGGGGGTTGGCATGTGCTGGTTGAAGACCTCAGATGCGATCTTTGCGAGGGCTGGGTGAGCGACCCTATTCACTCTGTTGGTTAGTATCCAATCCGTAAACCTTTGTGCGCCATATAGCTATAACTATTTTGATAGGAGCTATATAATTAACTCTAATCACTCGGGGATCCAAGCATACCAAGTTCCACTATAAAGCCGGTTAGTAAAGCTCCTTCAGGAGGGTCGGGCAGAGGAAACATACTCATGACCGGCCCTAACCTCTCGTAGCTTATCAGCATAGACACCAGCCATGGCCTTCTTGTTGGCCTCTTCATTATCCTTGATAGGAATTTGTGCAGCCATCCCTCCCATGGCATGAACACCTCTTCGATGACATGTCTTAATCAACAACTTGACATACGCGTCCATAAATGGCACAGTCATGGTAACGGCGCTTCTGTCCGGGAGCACGAACTGCGGGTTATTCCTGAACTTCTTGATCACACTAAAGATGTAATCCCAACGGCCGCAGTTGAGACCGGAGCTGTGCTGCCGTAACTCATAGATGATCTATCACCCCATCAGCAATTGCTCACAACCTTTATAGAAAATCGCTTCACCCACCTCGTCCATTTCGAAAACAGCCAGGATAGTCTCAATCAATACGGTGCCACGAATAGTGCCCCTTGGGATTCTAATGGTATCCTGAGAAAGGTTGAAAACATCGTTCCATAATCTGGCCTCAAGATGCGATTCCATCTTCGGCAGGTAGAAGTAGGGCCCATGGCCGTTCTGGATCAATTGCTTGGCGTTGTGGAAAAAGTAGCACCCAAAGTCGAAGAGAGCGCCGGAGATTGGCTCTCCATCGACGACAAAGTGCTTCTCGTCAAGATGCCAGCCGCGAGGACTAAGGCGCATTAGTCATAATATTCATCAGAGCAGGCTGGTGACGGTGGCGGGGGAGGGAGTGGGAATATACCGAACGATCAGGGTTGGCAAGGCACGGTCAGTGCGGAGCTTATAATCCTTCCCATTGAGTTTAAAGTCAACCTGTCGGCGGATAGCGTCATACAAGTTGACTTGTCCGGTGATCACGTTATCCCATGTTGGCGAGTTAGAATCTATGACGGAGATATTAGCACCATGTCCCATAATTGTTCCACCACTGATGACTAAGGTCACACTCTCCTATCCTCTCCCCTAGCACTTCAGATCCCATACCTTCAAAATCAGCCATATAAGTCCAAACGTCCGCATTCAAAGCATTGACAACCATCTTCCTATCAATTGGCCCCGTAATCTCCACCCTGCGATCCACCAAGCCAGGTGCAGGATCAGCTCCGCGCCAAGTATCATTGTCACGAATGTGCTTCGTCTCTGGTAGAAAATCAGGGAGGACTCCCTTGTCAATCTCGGCTTGACGGAGCACACGTCTGTGAAGGAGCTGCTTTCGAGTAACATTGAAGGTTCTATGAAGAGTAGCTAGAAACGCGCAGCATTCTTTCGTAAGGATCTTTCGGTGAGGGTCTTGCACACGGCCAAGAACTTGGGTGTCCTTGATAAGGTCTTTAGCAGCAACCATATTTGCTCCGATGATTGCGTACGATAGATTTGCTTGTTGTGATTTCTGTGAGAAGGGTGTACGGAAGAGAGACGACCGCAGCTCTGCTCATCCAAGAGACTATGGAGTACGTCACGGGGTAGAGATGGAGGGGGAAAGAATAGTCGGAAGAGAGGAGAAGGGAAGCTCGTGATAAAGGACTGAAGGGAGTGATGTCTTTATTTTTCACGAGCTTGGGCAAACGGGCAGATGCATTAATGCCTAACACATGATAGATAACCAGTTGAACTATTTCTTAGCTAGGTCCCCCTTCCATCCCCTAGCAAACCCTCCTTCCCCCCACTCCCCTACTAGTATCCTATCTACTCGCTCACTCCACAACCACGCCTCTACCCTCGGCCAAACCCCATCCCCAGCTCCGAGGGTATGACATTCGAGAACTAAAGCCCATCCCTACTCACTTATCATACCAAACTCATTAAACCCTCTAAGCTCTCTCACCAGTTCCCCCAATGGCTTATACGAGCACCGTGGACCATAACGCTTCAATTCTGTAGATGAGTGCTCGCGCAGCCGAGCTGAAGCCGGACACTCAAGGCTGGAATCCCCGCATAAAATCTCTGGCCTCAATTCCGCCGTGCAAGTACACCTGAGCATCAAAACCTAAGCATCAAAAGCTTAACAACAATCACCATGACGTTTTCGGCACCGATCAACGAGTCGATATCATATCAGCACATGCGTCACCACCGGACCTCGGCTTTGGCCTCCCAGCCAGCACACGCGGTTTCTCCCGAGCCTAACTTGTAACCTTGATTTTCACTTGAAAGAAAGAAATGGAGACGAGCTGCTGGAACAATCACAAGCATGGCAACGGCTAGAGTCGGTATTCGGAACTGCCGGTACAAGTAACCTGTGTGGAGGATGAACACAAGTACCGGTACCGGTAGTCTAAATGTTGCTTTTTCTTTTCCTTGGATGGAGGGAAAAAACAAAAAGATTGATAGGCCACTCCTCGTGTCTTTGCCCCCCCGTTTACAGTCTCTCATGGGGTCGTGACGAATATCAGGAGGTGACGAACAGGGGTATTTGGCAACAAAAAATCGAATTCGTCAAAGGAGGGTAACAAAAAAATACCTGCTACGGATCCCTGTTCGTCACCTCCTGATATT
>Ga0307517_10000351_pt1 | contig 79517 bp, 80 predicted proteins | sample 23_EM_MG_FD_194515 | JGI IMG/M metagenome (GOLD analysis project Ga0307517, IMG submission 194515) | Populus trichocarpa ectomycorrhiza microbial communities from riparian zone in the Pacific Northwest, United States - 23_EM | ecosystem: Host-associated > Plants > Roots > Unclassified | place... | reverse complement strand
GACTCAGAGACAGTGGCGGAGCTGAAATCAAATCAAATAAACCAAATATAAATCAACTAAACATAGGAGATCCTGCACTGCCCGCTCCTGTGTACCGTTACCGGAACATGTACACATGTTACACATACTTCCCTCCTTTAATCCTTAAAAAATAGTATATTTATGATAGCTGACTAGTATAGTTTCTTCCTATTGCTTCTAGAGTTCATTATTGGGTGTCCAAAGCCCTGAAAAGTCTGGGCAGCTAGCACATATTTTTCTATTTCCTGCATCTGTCAACAGCTAGGCCCTCACCCTACCCACTTCCTATACAGATTCCTGTTAAAATTTGGTAGTGACAAACAGAACCCAATTCAGGGAATGAGATGTGGGCTCCAACCGGGAGTGCGGCGGGAATAATCTGAAAATATCCCCTTCACACTATTGAAAGAGTGGGGCCTGGCCAGTGAAAAGCCGCCTTACTCTGCTCCGTAACAAATACTAGTATCTATTATTTAATTGAATTGTTCAAAGTATTTGTAAATACACTTAGTATTTCTAAACTGTGCATTATTGTTTGAAATATACTCAAAATACATTATTCCACTCAACTTGGAATGTATAAACCACTTCACTCTTTCGATATTGTACTATTTGCCACCAATAGTTCCCTTTATTAGTGCTTTCTGAATTCACAATTGTCGAACAATGTCGTATTATGGTGGTTCTTGTCAGTGGCTTCCTGATAACCTGAGACTGGACGCTGGCTTACGGATTGGAGGGACCACGTATGCCAGGTATGGTGGACGTCATTGGATACGGTTTCCGTATCGGACAAGTGATGTGGTAAGAGGGGCATCATAGTGTTGACAAACTATGCAATAGACCACGTATATCGCAAGTCATGTAAATAGCGCATTTCTATCTATAAGAATGGTGGCTTCTCCCCCATGGTAGAAGATAGAAGAATCAATGGATTTCAACAGGTTATGAGCCCGGCTGCTTCCTATGAACTCAACGAACCTTTTTCTACCCCCTCATCATAATCTAACCTTGAGATTACGAATCTATATATTCGTCACCAGTTAGCAATCAGAAATGCTCCAGCACAACCTCGCTTCTTCTTCTGCTATCAATGTGGAAAGCGGCATCTCTGGTGTTCAGTCCAATGCAATGTATCGGTCCAAGTATGGCGAATTTTCTAAGATCAACCATTTGAATTACTCTCAGTGGCGCAAGCATATGGAGGTTATTCTGCAAGCCAAAGATGCATTTGAGCTTACCATAGGAAATGAAAATACTCCTGCCGATAATCAACAAGTTCAGCTTGCTGAATACCATCATCGCAAGGGAAAAGCCATTGCTCTGATATTTGGGTCTTGCACTACGAGTGCTCAACAATACCTCCAAGGACTGACGGATCCTGAGGAGATGTGGACACTACTGGGTGAGAAACTTAACACTGTTGCCTCAAGAGCTGGCCATATGGCAACGCTCCGTCAGTTTTCTAGAGCACGTCCAGTTCCAGGAAAACCGATCACTGAGTATATATCTACCCTGCTGTACTTCCGGGACTTGTTATCAGGAACGGAAGAGCCCATCACGGAGTCAGCATTCATTTCTCATGTTCTGATGACTCTTCCAGCCACCTTTGATACCTTCAGTGATATCCTTCTCAGACAGTGGACAGTAGATGAATTAATAGTCAAAATCAAAGAAACTGAGGACACATTAAATACTTGACAAGCAGACTACCGTTCGACAGGCATGAGTAGCACCCTTACCAGTCCAAAGGCCTTGACTGCTCATGCCTCAACTCCTCGCAGCCACTTTCATGGAAGACTCAGAAGGGGAAGGCAGTCAACCGCATGAAAGGATACCAACCTTCTTTGTTGGTATTGTAATAAGAAGGGGCATAAGCAAGAGAATTGCTACACAAAGAAGAAGGCTGAAGAGGCCCGAGCAGATAGACTATCAAGGAGAAGTCAGAAAGAGGAGGTTGGCAACCGGGAAACTCCCGGTGCAGCTTATGCCTCAGTTCAAGTGCTTGCAGCCAGAATTGGACGTAACTCAGCTACCATGGAGTGGATTATTGACTCCGGAGCTTCGCACCATCTTTGCCGAAATCGGAGCCTTTTTGTTATGTTTGAGCGACTCCCAAAACCCATCCTGGTTCACTTAGGAGACAATTCTACTATTCCTGCGATTGCGGCCGGTATGATATACCTGCCGCTGGTGGAGAGGGAGATCTTGATTGAAGCATTGTTTGTTCCGCAGCTTCAAACATCTCTCATCTCCATTAGCCAGTTATCTAAGACGTATGAGATAACCTTCAAGAACGCCATCTGTTTTATTGAGAACTGTAAACTAGGATCGCTAGCCGATGAGCTGTATCGCTTTGTGCCGCACAAAACAAACACTAGTATGGTCAAATCCATAACACGCTCAGTTGAGGCCAACACGGCTGTCCTACCGACGATCGATTTATGGCATCAAAGATTGGGGCATCTCAGTCACCAAACGCTAAGAACTCTACTACCTTCTTCAGCCTATAGTAGTACCATGTCTACGGAATCGCTTCCCTGTGAGATTTGCGTGAAGTCGAAGCACTAGAGGAGATTTGAAAGACAAGCAGCTCCACGGGCTGCAAGACCCTTCGAATCGCTGCACTCTGATCTGTGTGGTCCTATTGCCCCAGAGTCAGCTTCGGGTACACGATACTTCATCTTATACATAGATGACTTTTCCCGCTCAACCTGGGTATACTTCCTGCAAGGGAAAACAGCCTCTGAGGTTGTACCGGTATTTCAGGAATTTATGACTCAGGTGGAAAGGCCGTTCCCTGAATATTCTATAGTCAGGTTTCGCTGCGATCACGGGAAAGGGGAATACGATAATAGTTTGTTTCGTGGGATCCTCCGGGAATCTGGTATATCCTTTGAGCCTTCACCGCCATATACACAACACAAGAATGGAGTTAGTGAAAGAATGATCTGCACTATTGTTACTAAAGCGCGGGCCTTAATTTTGTACTCCTGCCTAGAAGATGAGTTCTGGGCAGAAGCAGTTAATACTGCCGTATACCTGCATGCACGATCTCCATCAAGAACTGTCGGTGGTCTCACACCTTACGAGAAGCTCTTTGGAGTAAATCCCGAGCTGGGCCACCTTCGTTGCGTTGGTTGTGCCGCTTATACCCTTATACCCGAAGCGCAGCGGAGAAGCAAATTCTCTGAAAGGGCAAAGAAATGTGTTTTTCTTGAGTATGTCCATGAGACAGTAAAGATATGGCGCCTATGGGACCCTGAGAGCAAAAGGGTCATTCAAGCGTCAGATGTCCGCTTTGCGGAAGAAGAGATTATGGGTGAACGGCAAGTCAGCCATGGGCAAGATCTGGGAATACTGAGATCATGCATTCCAGACATGATACTAGAAGAGGATAACTCGGAGACAGCTCCGATTGAGGATGTTATCCGCGTGATTGCCCCCAATACCCACACCAAGATTATTACTACCAATCGTTATGAAGCGATTGAGCCGGACGCGGCAGGTTCTGAATCTTGTACTTCTCGGCCAGAAGAACAAATGGTGGCTATCACTACAGATATGAGTGACATAAGGCCTGCAGACCCACCAGCACCAGTGTTGCGCTGTTCGGCTTGACGTGGTCGCTCAACCCAAGCACATAAGGCCATGCTTGGGCCTGAGGCTAGTAATGAAGCTGAGAGCGACCCACTTAGCTACCAGGAAGCTCTCCAGCAGAGTTGCTATGCCAATTGGAAACACGCTATCAAGGCAGAGTTTCAGTCCCCAATTGAGAACAAAACCTGGACGTATTGCTCTATGGTTCCAGTGAGCGCATATCCGATTGGATGTAAGTGGGTATATGTTATGAAAATCAACCCAGATGGAAGTCGACGCTTTAAAGCTCGATTAGTGATTAAGGGATATGAACAGACAAACATTGGTGACACCTTTGCTCCAGTGGCCAAGCTGGCCAGTTTGCTTATGATTCTTGCTCTGGCGGCTCTGAATGGGTGGGAGATCGATCATATGGACGTGGTAACTGCATTCCTAAATCCCCCCGTTAATGATGAGATCTACTACATGGTCTTGCCTGAGGGCATTGACTGGCTTGACCCTGGCAAACCAGCTAGTATGACAGTGTGTAAACTGAATAAGGCCCTGTATGGTCTTAAGGAAGCACCACGACTCTGGTACGAAGAAATTGATCGCTTTCTACTATCAGAAGGCTTTAGGAAATCTGTCAATGATCCGAATCTTTACCTGTGCTCAGATTGCAAACTTATTCTGCTGCTCTACGTCGATGATTTGCTACTTACAGCAAAAGATCGGACACGGATTAATAATACTAAGGCCAGGCTTCATTCCCGCTATAAAATGATTGACCTTGACCCGGCAAGAAAGTTTCTCGGTTTAGAAATTGACCGGTTACCAAACGGGTACATCCAACTCCATCAGAAACCCTTTATCCTAAAGGTCTTACAGCGCTTCAACATGCAAGAGTGTAATGGAGTTCATACTCCTATGGAACCTGGAAGGAGGCTAGTCGCTGCCCAGGATAGTAATAAGCTGATTGACCAGCGTGAGTATCAATCCCTGGTAGACAGCTTAATGTATATAGCTGTTGAAACTCTCCCGGACCTCGCCTTCGCCCTATCGGTATTGAGTAAATATAACTCAAAGCCTACAACAGATCACCTTTTGGCTACCAAGCGGGTTCTTCTATATCTGATGGAGACGTCAGGAATGGCTCTGGTCTATGGTTCTGTTGATATGTTGATAGGCTACACAGATTCAGACTTTGCGGGAGATCTGAATGACAGGAAATCGACCTCTGGCTATGTTTTCACGCTAGCCGGCGTTGCAGTATCGTGGAAATCTAAAAAGCAATCCTTAGTGTCGCTGTCTTCGACAGAGGCAGAGTATATTGCGTGTTCTAAAGCTATACAAGAAGGGATCTGGCTTCGCCGCCTTTATCACGAAATTACCCATCGCGAGTTAAACGCTATCCCACCATCCATACAACTTGTTCTCTCCGATAGTCAAGGAGCCATTTGTCTGGCGAAGGCACCAAGGTTTAATACCCGGACTAAGCATATCGACATCAAATATCACTTCGTTCAAAATGCCTGTCCCCAAGGACTTATAGAGCTCAACTATTTACCCACGGCTGAGATGCCGGCTGACATCATGACAAAAGTGTTGCCACGAGACACCCATCACCACCATGTCAAGCGACTGGGTCTACAAGATGGCCATTGGAAGGGGTAGTAGTGAAATGATTTTTGTAGGGGACACTCTTTTTCCTCGCCCTTGTCCTGGGCAGGTTTTTTAATGAGGTCACCCATATCTTTGTATTTTTCCTTTTGTTTCGTTCTATTTAGTATGTTTCCCTTTTGGTTGGAGGTTATCCGAAAGGGTGAGAGTGTCGTATAATGGGGGTTCTTGTCAGTGGCTTCCTGATAACCTGAGACTGGACGCTGGCTTACGGATTGGAGGGACCACGTGTGCCAGGTATGGTGGACGTCATTGGATATGGTTTCCGTATCGGACAAGTGATGTGGTAAGAGGGGCATCATAGTGTTGACAAACTATGCAATAGACCACGTATATCGCAAGTCATGTAAATAGCGCATTTCTATCTATAAGAATGGTGGCTTCCCCCCCATGGTAGAAGATAGAAGAATCAACAGATTTCAACAAACAAGCACACTTTTGTACATGATTGAATTTGACTAAATAATTAGTAGTTGTACAAAGCTTGAATTGGTATTTATCAGAATTTGAAGACAGGCAATTTACTACTAACTGTTAAGTAGTTGTTTTTTTTGATTAAATAACATTTCATAAGAGTAAAGCAAGTAAGAATTCAATTGTAGTGTTTGAGATGAGGTTGTAGCAAGGAATCAGTTTTGAGCAACGAAAGAATAGCTGAGAGGGAAGATAGATAGAGAAGTGGATTTTGTTTAAGGAAAATAAACAGAGTTTAATAGGTCAGAAAAGAGTCAATTTTCCAAGCTGGGTCACAGGTCTTTGAAGTTTTTGAGGTTTAATTAGGAAGTGATAATCTAATACTATAATTATTAAATATATATATAAATTTGTATATCATATAATTTGGGACAATCAGAAAAAGTTCAGGAATTTAATATTAGTTTTGAATAATACTTTTATAAATACAATTACAATATCAGTTAGTGAATGTGATAGGATAGTGGAATTGAAGTATGCCATTTTGGTCATATGGGAGAGTTTGGAGGATGGAGGTATAGCATAATATAATTTACCAAGTAATAGCTCATCACCAAAATGCTGCTCAGCATAGCAACTACTGGAAAATCAAATGCATATTTTAATATCTGCGTAAATAGTAGTTATACCATATTGAAAATTTGTTAGAAAGTACTTTTAAATATAGACAATTAGAATATGAAGTTTTTAATCAATAATAAAAAATAATACCTCCTGTATACTCACTTTATTCCAAACTAGTTTATTTAGCAGACTGCTTAGAATTGAAGTCAAGAAAATCAAAACCAACTATGGAAGTAGCAGAGTATTTTATAGAGATGAAGATATCGGTCAATCCCTTCGGGACCTCGTCCACAGCCTCCACTATCTGGAGAGTGACAGATTACTCACTAATTCTTCGCTTCGGCTTCTCACTTCTGGTGCTTCTACGAGTGGTCGAGCTTCGAGCTATGCGAGTGATAACTTCTCAACCCCAACCGGGGCTAGGGGTGAGAAATATGGTCTGTAAATGGCAGCTCTTGAGCTGGTTTTGAGAGAAATGTCCACAAAAGACGAACAGGACCGCGTGATCGATCTCTTGAGAGATATCCAGGATACCATCAATAAGCCCCAGTGGGATAGAATCGAAAACGAAGAAAAGATATTATCCCTACTAAAGGAATTCAAAGAGCAGGGCTACAACAAAGGGAAAGAGTTTGTGATTCCTGGAAGGGAGAGAGACAGTGGCATGGAAGAGAAGATATTGCCTACGCCTCAGAATATTCGAGAGACCCTGTATCACAGGGAAGAGAGAGAAAGCGATCTGAGGAATATTAGCTTACTAGAGGAATTAAAACAGAAGGAGGAGAAAGGTGAAAATGCCCGGATCATTTCTCTGTTAGAGGAGATTCGAGATAAGGAGGGGGATTCTAAAATAGATGCCGTTTTGTCCTCCTTTGAAGAAATGAAAGACAAAGGTGGAGACGAAAGGGTTCTTTCCCTGCTCGAAGGGATTAAAACTAGAATGGATAGCATGAAGGAAGATCTAACAAACTCCCTCAGCTCATCTATAACTAGGCACTCATCTTCGGCACAAAATGCTACAGGAACGGAATCTACACGGGGCTCAGTGGAGAGCGATGAAATCCTCAATGCTTTGAATCATATCAAGCGCGGCGTCGATTCTGGCGAGGAGACAACTCGAGATGTTCAGAAACTTATCGACGAACGGAAAGAGCGATGGGCTGGTCATGATAGGGAGGAGCATGAAGCATTGAAGGACCTGATGAAAGAGATTGAAATTCTGGTTACGGACTAGAGCCAAGCAATATCCAGGCTGCACAGCAACCCAGGTCTGCAATCTACAGCACTCACCATGACCAACCCTCCTCTCCCACCTGACTTAGACAATGAGGCTGTTATCACCGCTCTCGCTAACATTGCTTCAACTACAACTCGCACTGATATCACCCTTTCCACCATCAACGCCTTGATCAAGGTTTTCCATAAAGACATGAACAGCGCCAATACTCATACCCACGAGACTGTGCTTACAACGGGCATAAGGATGTTCTTACGATCCCAATGTGGTAACCAAACCTTGTCTTTTTGTCCCTCAGGGTGCCATCCTCCGGCAGTCCAAGGGCTTGGAGCAGGGAATCAGTACGTGAGGCTAGCACATGTTATTAGCTCCTATTCTAGTATTGTATTCGGTAAGCCTCACTTACCATCTAGCCCACGAATGTCCGCAACTGTCTTGGGAAAATCAGGTATCGGCTGATTGTTGATACCAAAAAGCGGCTGCAAGAGTTGGGACCCCAGGGCCACATGCGAATTCATGACACGTGCTTGATGGTTGATATTCCTGTTTAGTCCGTGCCCGAGCTATCATCAACCCCGCTCGCTAAATGAATGAGAAAGGTCTACACACCAGCATGCCATGTCTTGACGGATTTGGATTATGTCCTGGTTTATGCGGGTTATACTCATCATGATCTCGTTGAGTTGTTGGGCAATAGTAACCGGTGCGATGTCTTTTATTCCTTCAATTTCGGCTGCAGCAGTGCCCACCTCCGCAGCTCTGTTCCTAAGTTCATTCGATGTCGCGGCGCGATGAACGTTGAGCATAGAGTTAAAGGCGGTGGTGTAGTAGTCAGGTTGAACCTTGTCCTTTATTCCTTCAATTTTGGCTGTGGCAGTGCCCACCTCCGTAGCTCTGTTCCTAAGTTCATTCAATCTCGCGGTGCGATCAACGTTGAGCATAGAGTTAAGGCAGATGGTGTAGTAGTCAGGTTGAGCCATGTCCTTTATTCCTTCAATTTTGGCTGTGGCAGTGCCCACCTCCGTAGCTCTGTTCCTAAGTTCATTCGATCTCGAGGCGTGATAAATCCTCTGCATAGAGTGACGGAGGTTGGTTTCGTAGTCAGGTTGAGCCATGTGATGCAGGGGATTGGTGGTGTTGGAATAATTGGAATTGGGCGGAGTTGGAATGGTGGAGAGGTGGAGAGATGCAAGAGTCCTGGGAGAAGCGTGGCCCTTATACACAGCAAACACGGTTACCATTCCATACTATCAGACAGATGAGAGGCAAAACACCCCAACAGAGAATAGTGCTTTCTGGAAGCGGTATAGCTTGGGAGAGCTGAACTTGGTAGCTATCGTTAATGGGTATTCGCAATTCTGTTAACCTGCTTTGCTAAGACCATTGTGGCATAGTTTGGCGACTCAACTTGCGTATGACTCCCCTCGCACGCCATCCAAGTTCCGGATCCCCAATAGTGGATCTAGCGAGTAAATACGGTACGTACAATATATATATATATATACATTACTGGTCTAGGACATTACAATCGATTGCTAGCGGCCTTGCCGGTACTGTGAATCTATTACGGTAGTCACAGAGTAGGATTAGCTACGTCGCCGCTTTGCCCTGCCGGTTCCTATTATGGAATAACTCATTCTTGGATACCTGGACCAGGAAAATCCCCGGAATAAACACTGCACTCGAGGATCAGCGATCCCATAATAGGAACTAGCAGAGCAAACCACGACGTGAGTACTGGGAGTATTTGAGTCAGGGGTTGTGACAGATTCATTTTGAGTTTGGTGAGATGGAAGTACCGTATGGTCAATATTGTAGTCATGCAGTGTCACTCGTTAGGGTAGTAATTGGTATTGAAATGTATCGGTGAAGAGGTAAGGATTGGTGGTGAGGATTTTACACAGGACTAGAACCGCTGAGGTTGCGACAGACGACAGAGAGGCTGTACTGAGTAGAGATGAACATGATTGATTCTGATGATATGATGAAAAGAAACGTCTTGAGGAAAGTAGAGGACGGGAGAAGAGGAGAGAAGCGAGGAAAAGACAAGGTGCGGAGAAAAATAGGTGGGAAAACCTTTCATAGCTTGGGCGCCAGTGTCAGTCGATACGAGTATTTGGGGATGGGGGGGTTAATGATGGGATAGACAAAGGGTTGAAGTCCCCATACTCATTCTCGGAGGTGAAGAATGACTTAATTTGGTAGGCATAATTCCTGGAAGGGTAAAAAGCCCCGACACCCCAAATCCCTGTCACCTCCACTCCTCAAATCCTCCAAAATAGATAACACCGACTTTAATACCCTCTCACTTTCGATGACGGAGGTTGTTATTGCACTTAACAATACCTCGTCTTGAATTGTCAAGGCAGCCCAAGAAATCAGTAACCTCCAAAACATGATTCCCGGGAATCTTGTCCAGCAACTAAGTTAGGCTATAAACCATTGCCCATGGCTCCGAGTCTGGTATCTCGGTCTAATATCATCTCCGGATATCTCATAATATCACCAATCGTAGGGGTGGTGGCTTCCATGATCGCATTAGTGTGATATCTCCCAAACCCGCCCCGAATATGAGTTCTCCCACTAAGGAACAACCGTGTGGTTGGTGAAGCACTCGCAATTTCTTGAAGTGACTCTGGGATCTCTTGTTGAATATTCGGAATATATTCATCTAAATGATTAATACCGATCGACGAACCCGAGGAATTTACCGCTAGCCACAGGTCATGGCGGATCACTCGCCGAAGGTCCAAGAAAGTGGGAGATTCGTACACGCGCGGCCGAGTTAAATCTGGGCACCTAAGGTGGCAATTCCCATACATACAGAGTGCCCAGGGTCGACTCGGGGGCGGTAGCATTTCGCGGGGCTTTGGTGGGGGGATAAAAAGGAACGACGCGGCTTAGGGCGATTCGAGATCTCGGGAATGCGCGGCGGGAGGGTGACTTCAAAGTTGAGGGATTATTGGTTGGGTTTTGTTGATTGGCTTTGGTTGCTGGGTGGTTGGGGAGGGGATAAGAGTGTGGGGGCGGAGTTGCGGGGTGGCGAGGTGTCGTTAGTTTTGTGTTAGTCAGGGGATGTAAGAGTTAAGGAGCCTGATGTTGTACACCATAATGCCGCTGCCTATAGCGCCTCACCGGACTCGAATGGGGGAGTTAAGCCGTGGTATTGGTCAAACTGCCGTAGGCACCCCTTCTGGTACATGTAGATAAAAAATGGTAAAGTGTTCACGGGATCCTTCTCTTTCACTGGCTGCGTATCAGAAACGATCACTCATCGGGAACGTTCACAGACCAATCCTGGTATTCGAGTGCTCTATCGTTCGGGCGCACAAATTACCAAGGCCGTGTATGGATTGCGTACCCAAAGTTGAAAATCAATGGCCAATTACGTAGTTGGGCCCCCAGCTTTGCTTACAAGCCTTGCAGCACCCCGACCCCCTTTCCCATTTGTATTGGGTTATCCACAATGTCAATCTCGTAACGCCGCCAGATCCCCACATACCCCCTCCCCCGCCCCACATGAGCACCTACCGTATTAAGAGATCTCCCACCCCACAGCGCCACCACCCCACCTCCCCCAGATCTAGACCACAGCCCTACCATGGTGCCACCTTCCTTGGAAATGTATGGTCATAGAGAATCACTCGAAATTACCACCGATTCCCTTGGGCCGAAACCTCACGCGGGTCCCACTGAAGATCCGGCGTGCTTGCACGATGCGGTCACCGACTGCGGTGAGACCCATGCCCATATCTTATACCCGCTGTGATCGGCGGAGCATCGGTAAACGACTTCGGAAGGTATTATTAGTGCTGATCTTATTGTTTTCACGCATAGGATATCAAAAATAAAACGGACTCCAGTATGAGAGAATGTTACTGTCATCACGCCGATTAGTCTTCCAAAAGCAAGGCTACGGAGCTCCTCCGATAGCTGCGCAATTAATTCCAGCGCATCTAGCAAACTTATTCGAAACTCAACTGCAAACAAAAAAATCTCAGTACAGACTGCTTGTACTGTACTGGTACACGCATGAGAATAATAAACCGGTTGGGGACCGGCGAGCTTTACCCGGGGAATATTCTGGAAGTATGATGCCAGGGCCGCTGTAGGGCGGCCATTGGCTGGGAGTGGCTGGAGGGGACAGTCGAGGTAGGAGTGGGGTTACCGAGAGTTCGTCATGACTGACGGTGCAGCTCTGCGGGTAATATCCTCTCTGCGACTCAAGAACACGGTGGCAGGAGGAATAAAGTGCCCATCAATATCAAAAACTACGTGTGACAGACAGATTAGATTTGACAGGAGGTTCGGTTCCAAGCCACCGGACGTCCAACTCCCGGCATACCGGAAATAAACGTGGGCATTCTTCCCTCCAGTCTCCCTTCACCCCTCAGGAGGGGTTGGCCGAAATTTTCACATGCAATAAAGCGTAGCAAATTCTCGAGATAAAATTTTTCTCCCCCCAAAGCCATCCTTGGAGATAACTGACGTATTATCGGCTCACTTTGCAGTGGGGTACAGATGCAGGAAAACTTTGATTTCTTTCTTTTCCCTCAACTACAGTTCGGCAGCACAGATCATGCAGTGAGAAAGAAAAAAAAGCCTTTTCTTCTTGGCAGGGCGACGCCGGTAGTGGAGCACACGCGCAAAAATACTCAGCCGTGCGGCAGGCCCTCGCCCGGCTCCGGGCAAGGGGCGGGAATCAGGGTTGGTGACATCTCGTCGCATTCACTTGCCATTTGGAGACTTCGGGCGTCGGTGTTTCATTTTTCCTAGTTCTTGAAGGTCGTGGAGGTCTGAGTCTTGTTGCTATGGTCGCCTACTCGAGTACCGTACTCGTACTAGCGCAGAACATGGCCGAGCACCATGCCTCCCGCATGGTATCAGAGACACAGAAGTCAGACGGTTACAAATTTGGTATCGGTAGTTACCGTATGTCCTACCGGTACTCCAGCGAGGGAAGCTACTTGTAGCAGATATGCAATTTGTCGTTTTACGACAATGCCCTGGATTGACGAATAGGCCCCCCCCTAGTATTCTATCGTGGAGCGAAGGAAATACAGATAACATGCTCGTCACGTGCAGCGAGTCCTTGGGCGTAACCCAAACCAGGCTTTGATTTCATAAACAAAATTTCTAATCCGTCGAAGTATCATACTTGTAAAGAGACACAGTGTGATATGGCAGTGACCTGGATGTAGGCAGGGTTCAGGATGCACAGGCATTTATCAAGCAACAGTTACGTTAATCTTTCGGTGATCGTTCTTTTGAGGCGAAAGAAGTGTGACTAGGAGAAAAGGTTTCGATTTCTCCAAATTTGATGGTTTGGTTTGCGTTTTGGGAAATACGTTCCAGTAATTGACAGCCTTCCCGCCTCAGGCAGGAATGGAGATAAGGCGCAAGGTTTGGTCTCGCAAGGTGCGGTAAAGTGTAGAGGTAGAGTGCGTTGAGTGCGTTGAGTGCTGTCTGAAAGTAGCTCGGTGCTGTGAGGGGCAGGCTGTGAATACTAGTATTCCTGTACCATTGCGGTGCGCGCTATCCCTTGGGCGATCTGCGATAGTTTTACGAGTAGTGAGAGAGCTCTTGGCGTTTCGCCATTTCGTTTCGTTGCAGTACTTCGTAGATCCACGCCTAAAAGCAAGCCCCATCCAAACTTATCAACACAAGCCACAAGTATCCACCTGCAAAATAACAACCACCCTAAAGGTATGTCTTATCGCCCCAGTAACTGCTGCGTAGTCTAATTGTGCGAGATATTTGTTCCCGCCAAGAGGTCAGAATAAGGAGTAAATCAGGATTTGTCCCAAAGTACTCGCGGTAGTGGTAAAGCATTGGAACAAGCGGGGGAGGCAAATGTCTGTGCGAGGAATACAAAAAGAGCGATCATTTTCCTTCTTAGGTATCTTGGGACCGGAATGAAGGAAATTTTGCATTGGCCATCCCGACCCCAGCTTGTTCCAATACTTTACCCCTACGGCGAGTATCCTTTGTTCGTTAGTTGCCTCCCTTGAACAAAGGGCAAAAATCTCGAAAAATACCTGTAGTATGTAGACACCTCCACTTTGGCTGCGTTTGAAGATGCTGAGTTGGGAGACGGGCGACTCCGACGGGATACAAATTCTTATTATTACCATTATTATTTTCATGTTTGTGTAATTCGTTGAGTCCAACGACACGCAATTTGTGTGGTCATGGCATGACTGAATCGGGTGTGCAAACACCGTATAATAGTGTCTGATGCCGGTATTGGGTTGTTGTGGAGGGTGGAGGACGGAGAGGAGGACGCTGGCACTTAAAGGAGTACGGTACTCGAGTACGGCACTCCTACGCTGCTATTGGTAGGATTATTGCTATTGTGCATGGGAGCAAATAGGGCGTGTTAGGCGGCGCATAGGGATAGATCATGGCGCCTGTCCGTTGCAGGGGGTACAGTACTCGTACTCGAGTACTCGAGTATGATACCGGTATCGTGCATAAACTACGGGTGCTGTGAGGTATGGTGAACTTGTTGTGGTGGGAGCGGGGAAAGGAGGTGGATGGGTTAGAAAGGCAAAAGTACTGGTGGAGGGCAAGGTGGGGGAGGAGCTAGAGAGAGGTAGAGCTTAGCTCTCATCGCTTAGCGTGCCTGGGAAGGTGAAATGGCCGTTCTTAGCCTTGCGAGACATGCGTTTGGCGCGTGCCGTGGCCGAAGGTGGAGAGGGGAGAGGTTAGTGTGCTCGAGATCTGAGATGAGGTCGACTGTCAACGCCCTACCGTACTCGAGTGCTGTCGGGGGCTCCATAGCTCCTGGATGAATGGGGCAATTTTCTCAAATCGGGAGTTGACTTCCCCGTGCTCATCCTTTTGTGGTATATGTTTCAAATGTACTAGTACTGCGATCTGGCCAGTGCTCTCTTGCACCTCCAGTAGAGTAATTATCAGTTGTGTTCGTCTGTACTGTACTCGACTACCGTATCGTACTGCTGGAGTACCATTTTCAACTCTAGACCGCCACTCCCGGATTGCAGGAATTTACCCACAAAACCAATTAGCGGTGGTAATAGTTGGAGCTCTACGGTAGCTTAGGGGAATTTACACTCTTCATCTTCTTCTCTTGTCCTTCCTCTCCACATTCACCCTCATTTTTAACCAGCAGGTGCAACAACAGAGACGGCAAACAGCAATTGAATCGCGGGTTACCCCCGTGTTCCGGTTATTACGCGTATCGCTGTTGCTCGCGTCTACATCTAATATTTGTCTCTCTCTCTCTCTCTCTCTCTCTCTCTCTCTCTCTCTGTCATTCTCTGGCGTTGTCGTCTCGGTCGTTCTGTCATTGCTCTCCTCCTCCGTTCACAGCATCTGCACTAGTTGTCTCGTCGATCCTTCCTCATCCCATCTCTCCTTCTCTCTACCTCCCACCCGCCGTCTTTTTTTTTTTTTTTTGTTATCCGTTGCTCGGCTGCTGGTCCTGTGCCCCCCCCGTCCCTCGTTCAAGGTACGTGTTGTGTGCCTTTTTCGCCTTCAATTCTGCTAGTTTGCTACTTGTACACAGTGCTTTGTATGCAATATCGTTAGGCTACTGCCACTGATAGTGCTGCTTTCTACGCACCTCCATCCGTTCGTCTCTCTACCATATACACTCATTCATCACACTCTCCCACCACCCCTCAAGCACTTAACCAACCCCTCTTCTTACGGCACCCACTCCTGCTCCATGCCTTCAACCTGTTATTGATGGTGTGATTGTGTGCTTTTTTGCCTAACTTACCTCTAATTGAGGGTGACATAGAACTTTCGAATATCGAGAACGTGTTATTCTTCTGATACCCTATACTTCCCGCCCCCCTTCTGTATGGGAGAAAAAACCAAAAAAACCAAAACAGCAACCCTATCTTGTGCTGTCTGTTGTACCGCTTGGAGCAACCGAGAGTAGGAGTTCTTTTATCACTCATAGATTTATCTCCACCACACATCCGCCACAACACTATCGACGTACTCCGGTTATCTTGTCTATCTGGCACCACACACTTTAATTGCTCATTGGAAAAAACGGGAAAACAGCAATAATAATCTGCAAAGTCGAACAAAGGCAACCCTTCACACCGGAAAACCCCCTCTATTGTGTTCGAAGTTTCAAATTGTCGGGATTGCGATAGCGGCTCTTTTTATCTCACCCCTCTTCAACCGTGTCTGTGGGATAAGAAGCGATAAAACCTACGGAAGAATTAGGGTTTTCCCTTACCCCCTCTGCCGACGTTTCCAGGATAACATCGGGACTTTTCTCTCTCTCTTTCCTTTTCCTGTCTTGAACAAGTCGGAAAAACCGGATCTCCCTCTTTTTTCTCGACTTCTACTGCATCCTTCATTCTTCTACCGCTTTTCCGAGAAATTTCTCGCACCGAATCCGAGTCCCGATTAGGCTTCTACATTAACCTTTTTTCTTTTCTTTCTTGGTGTTTTCTTTCCACAAGGGCAACAGCATTCAAAAAAAGCAAGCGCAGTGCCCCCCACAGTTCACTTGGCCCCGTTTGCGAGGCTGACAAAGCTACACTCATTCGTTGTTTGGCCCCTTGTTGCATTTCCTCTTGATCTTCGGCGGGACAATTGAGCATCCCTGCCGGCGAACGGTCATCTGCCCCGCAAGGAAACTCTTACAGGAAACTGGGACACACCCTTTTCCGACTAGCGTCATTAGTGCGCCTAATCGGGGAGACAGTTTTCTGGTGATTGAACAGGTAGGTTCGCCCTGAATGCTGTTTTTGTTTGAAAAAAAAAAGTTTTACGTCTTAAAATTTGGACAAATTACTTTCGTCGTAGCATTTACCCCACCTACTTGAATTATTTTTTTACATTTTTTAAAATGCTCAATTTTAGTTTTGATTTCCTTCTGACGTGTTGGCGGTGTGGTTGGCAGCAACATTCTTCTGTTCGCATCCCAGCGGATCCCATTTGTGACACACAAACCCTGCCTTCTACCCCGGATTTGCTTTGGCTTATTACCAGAGCTCCTCCCACTGGCTTCGGCCGGCGGCTGGCTGAAAAGCTCCACAGAGTTTGACCTTCAAAACCGGACCTTTCAAACCAGAGAAGAACAACAGAAACAACAATTTTTTTTCTTTCGCAAAACGATCGCACAAGTACTTAAATAAGCTCCTACCGCAGTCTAGAAACGCGGAATCAGTCGCGATGCCTCTAAACCCACTGCAAAACGCTGTTCCGAAGCAGCAGATTCCGAAAGAGGCGCCTTCCTACTTTTCTCCATTTTTTCCACAAGCTCCGCAAACTACCGCAGAGATTTCCATCTGGAAACCGCCTCCGACGACTGGTGAACCGCACTTCCGATCCAAGGCACCAAAGAACCAGCCCGGCACACCTCCCCAGATTCCTACTGTCGGCGCTACTTCTGTTAATCACTCTAGGCAGAGTAGTTTTTCCAGGAGCAAAAACAACAGCATTGATGATGGGAGGGCGCAATTGTATCAACCTAAAGTAAATAAGAGCTTGGATGAGATCATGTGGTTGGGATCTGTTTCAGGATTCCCCGTGCCAGCTCCCCCACCTCCGAGGGTCGAGCCAACCATCCGAACTAAGCTCGCTAGGAAACCAGCGGCCATACCGAGCGCGGCTTGCGTGAATATCAATGACTATGTTATGCAGAGAAATTTTACTAAGGATACAAGGACCGAGGAACAGAAGAAGGCAGATGAGGAGGCAGAGAAAAAGAGGAAGGAGGATGAAGAAGCCAGAAGAAGGAGGTTGGCAGCACATTCTAAGAAGGCCGGTGAAGTCAGAAATAACCAGGGAGAACAACGAGTTAGACCATCTGGTCGGAGAGGGAAGGTGTTTTTGCCCATTCCTTTACCACAGGAAACGGCGCAGAGGAGTAATCGTCCAAATGCCAACCATAGACCCAACCTCCCGGAGAACAATACCAGTTACGCACCCTCCAATCCATTCCTTCCTCAGCCAATCGAGACCACTCGCAGAAGCAATAGGCGTCCCGAAAAGCTGAAGGTAGACAGTGAAGAGAGTGTTTGGATGGGACTTCCTCAGCCAATTGAAACTGTGCGGAGGAGCAATAGAAAGATCCCTCTGGGGGGCAGAGGGAGCGGGGGAAGTTCGGAAAACAAGGACGGAAATAACGATAGCAAGCCCGCCTTCACAAAAACACTGCCAGAACCGATAGAATCTTCTCGGAGATCCCATCGCCCCCGAAAGTCACAGGAGTCCGCTCTACCACAACCTGAAGAAACTTCTAGGAGGTCTAACCGGCCAACGGCAGCACCTGCACAGACAGCCGGGCAGGATCCACCAACCCCGACGACCTCTTTCTTTGGACCTAGTATCGTCCCTCAGCCCTACGAGACTACCAAACGCTCTTACAGGCCTATTGCTGCGCGACCCTTGATTCCTCAACCTATCGAGACTTCGCGGCGATCTAATCGCGTTCGGGTACCTCAGCCGGAAATGCACCTGGAGACCGAGGCGCAAAATACTCCGCAACCCGTGGCACTTTCCAGCCATAGCGGTCATCACTACTTGCGAAGAAGTAGTACCACCAAGCCTAACACTCCAGGCCTATATCCTACATCAGGTGCTTTTGCGAGAGACCAGGAAAGGGAGAGGCGCCTTGTGAAAAAGCTTTGGGCTCGTCCTAATGATCACGTTTCGCATCTCCACGAACCTGTTGATTCAGCACCTCCAAGCCCTGCTGGTAGCCCGGAACAATCTAGATGCCCTAGTCTTACCACCTCACCTACTTCATCTGCAGCCAGTTCTGCATGGGAGATCTCTGATAAGTTGAACAAAACCGTGGGTGTCAAGGCTGTCAGGCGGGGTTCCGGGGGGGACGAATTTGGCCCATATATTCTCGGCCTGGAGAAAGGTCTCCGAAAAGAGGGGGCTATCGGGAGTGCAGGGATCAAGCGCGAGCGTGTGAAAGAGGAAGTTGAATGCCTTTTTCCGGTTGTTACCGAGGGTAAGGGAGGTGAGGACAAAAAGCCCAAGGTTGCAACGGACGGTAGCGGGATTAGAAGCGAGAGATCCGAAACTGCCCGTCCGAAGTTCATCTCCGCAATCGTAGATGGCGTCTTGGAGATCAAACACCCCCAACCGAGGCAGGCTTCCGACGGAAACGCTGTAGATGACTATCCTATCTGCTATTCTCCTGTACGTGGAAAATTTACGGTTCTCTGGGGAACGAAGGAGGAACAGGCTGGGGAGCGTGGTGGATTCAACATCTCTCGTATTCCGACCGACGAACTTGATGGCCCTACGCCCCTCAATATCGGCACTACGAACATGAATGCCCAGCTTCCAACTCCGCCAGACTCTCTCCCATCTTCCGTCTCGAGCAAGCAATTCCTCGGGGGCCCGAGGACAGCACCCTCTCGCGCGATTTACAGCCCTATGGCTCCCTCTCCTGGATACACCGTCGCATCTCTCCCTCCTCGGCGAAAGGGCGATAGCGATGTCGAAGTCACGGAGGAGTTCGTTAACGCTGTAATGGTGTACCTGAGCTTGAACTATGAGTCTGTCGCGGCAAAATACGACGCAGAGTTAGTACTCTATACCAACACGTCAGAGGCCCAGGTCAAGGCGGACAGGAAGGGCGTTGTGAGGAAGTACATTGAACGTTGGATCTCTGAGAATCCGGAAATGGCATCTGGTGAAGGCAGGAAGGGTGGTTTCTGGTAGCCAGTCTCTCCCAAAAGGAAAAAAAAGCACCCTTTTTTTTTGTTGAAGTGAGGGCGAACGACTTTTCTATGCGATTTGCATTTGTTTCATGCCCTTTCTTTCCCTAATTCTTAAACTCCGTCGTTGCCGTTTGGCAGAATTGCGTTACATTACATTACATGGATTGGTGCGGGGGTATCTGTTTAGTGTCTTGCTTTCTCTGGCCTTTTTTCTTCTCTTCCTCTACTCTCCTTTCTGATCCTTCCTCAGGTTTGGGATACTTCCCTTCCTCCACATGGCATCGGCACTTATTTGTGGTCTTTTTCGCGAAAAGAAAAGTCATTAAATTTCGCTATGGGCGATGTACTTTTCTTATCTTCTTTCTACCTTGTTCTGGCTGTGTCTGGTTGCTGCATACCTTGCGTTAAAAAAAAACCCAAAACGCCCCGAAATTATTTAATCTCGTTTTTTCCCCCTCCCCCGCCTTTTTTCTCGCGTTTTTTTGCAAACGGAACATGAGTGCGGGCGGTGGGAAATTGGCATACCTATATACTACTTACTAGCTAGGGCCGACGGGCCGAGGTTCTTAGTTTTGGTACTCGTACGTTTCTAGATACCCGTTGCTGAGTTAACCTGTAGATTGCGAATTAACTTTGCGTGCATGATGTGATATGATATATAATATTATGATAAGATAGACACCCTCTCACCCAGCCAAGCCCAAATAAGAAACCCTCGGGTGGTTTTCTTGGATGAACTGTGGCAACTGCACCGATCAACCCTCATCTCTTCAAAAAGCGCCAATCAGTATCTGTCGAGTGGGGGTAACTGGAAGCTCTGGGGGGTGTCCAATGATTGAATTGACTTTAGGGGGGTATTTTTTTTTCACATGTCTGTCGGGGTTTCGTGTGTGGAAGCAAGGAGCGTGGTGTGGAGTGGTCGGTAGGGAGAAAAGGAGGATGAGTGGTGGTCATATAATGTCACTCGTGTTGTGGTTACGATTGAATGTATTGGGTGGGTGAGGGACAGTGGGATGAATTCACTATCCCTTGGGCGGTCTAAAAAACTAGAATTCGTTACATGCTAGGTTAGGCAGCTAAAGGATCTACTTGGTCAAGAAGTAGAGGTTTTCGGTCCTTTTTGAGCTCAAATGACTCAGTAATGGTCAGCTTAAATGTTCCATCCACTCAAATATTGTCAAAATAGCTTTAAAGTGCTGGTAACGAATTCAAGTGCCTCAGACTGCCTAAGGGATAGTACATTACAACTGAGTGAAGACAAGCTTTACTAGTACTGTGTATCTATTAGGGTGGTCATGTAATAATCCTATAGTACTCTTGGTTTAATGCAACAGGTAATGACCTTTTTTACAAATATCTTATGTGTATCTTCCTTTGTGAGATAGTACAGAAGTGTCTTGTCGTCTGGAAGGTCTACTATGTTGTCAGATAGTACGGAAGTGTCTTGTTGTGGCATAGAACTAGCACAATAGTGCTATGTTCTCGTCCTGACTCCAGACCCTCACAACGGTTACCGGCCATAAGAGCTTATCAGTAGAGAATGCGTAGAACTCAACAATGTATAGACAAAGAGAATCATACTGCAACTTCTTTAGTATAGAAAAGTAGTTAGATGGTTGCATGAAGATTCTATCTCACAGGTACTTTTTTTCAAATTTTGTTTTATATGATGTATTCATTGTTAAGGTGCAAGAACTGGCATGCAGCGCTACCCATGGCCTAAAAGAAACCTTAATCTTGACAACTGCCTATTTCACCTCTTCAGAGGAAAAGTCCGTACCCTAAGGACCCTGTGATATAGGCCTAACTGCACATTCTGCTTCAAGGAATGAAAACCTCTCCCTCAAGGCGCCTTACCCCTCTTTAACCAAACAAAGAAAGCTAAGCCAATCCTAAAAGAAAACCTCCCAACTCATGAAATGTAGACAGGAAAGCATAAGAAGACCCTTCTGCAGGCTTCCCTTAAACAAAGGAAATAAATATGAAAGGTACCGCGGTGCCGGTCAGGATATGCAATTATTAAGGAAAGCTGCAAGGAATACATCAGCAAAAATATTGCCCTGCATTCTGTGCGTTCTGGGCGTCCGACGCACCTGACGCTGGAACGCCAATCGCGAATCAGGACGCAACCACCCTACCACACAATGCATCTGACGCAACCTGACACAGCATCTAATGCTCAGGACGCCCCAAACGCAGCACCTAATACTCCGGACACTATCTGACGCAGCACCAAATACGCAGGATTCCACCTGACATGAGACAACATATTCTTGAGATAAGCGAAGGGTCCTCCCTTTACTTTTTTCTGACCTGGGTCACAATAGATTTCATACTGTCAAACTGTTAAATTTACTACTAGTAGTCTTCTATTGTTCTAATATACAGGCCAATTCACAGAGAAACATTAAGTCATAAGAAGCCTTCTGAGTCTGACACCTTTATCCTCTACCGAGGACCCTGTAGCTCAATGGGGAATTGGCGCCTCGGGACGTATCCTATACCACAGCATAGCTGGCGTCGAGCCCAACAATCTTCAGCAATCAGATTCAAGTTCAGCATCGGAGCAGTGGTTGTGGAGGAATCTGCCATCGCGTTCTGGGACCTGTAGAAAGACCACTCCCAGAAGGGTTGGTGGATTCATGAGTTCTGATGCGACAGAGACGTACCTTATACCACCGCTTAGCTGGCGTCAAGCCCAACAACCTCCAGCAATCAGAGCCAGATTTGGACAACTGGTTGTGGAGGAATCAGCTATCGAGTCCTGGGATCGCCAGCACTCTATTCAGTACTGTAACTTCATGAATAAATATTGCAGGGGGAAGTATCTTATATCATTGTGAAGCCTGTTTTATGACCAACAACCTCCCGCAAAGAGCATCAGAATCCATCAAGCGATCGTTGAGTAATCTGCTGTCGAGTAAAATATCGCCAGCTTGATACCTGATACACGCTCCACAGAAGACAGCGAATTCATGAGCCTTGATGCGACAGAGACGTACCTTATACCGTTGGGAAGCTGGCGTCAATCCCAACAACCTCCCGCAAAGAGTATCAAGATCCGTCCAGCGGTTGTGGAGTAATCTGCTGTTGAGTAAAATATCGCTAGCTTGAGACCTAATACACTGGCACCCTCCACAGGAGACAGCGAATTCCTGGGTTTCGATGCGACAGAGACGTACCTTATACCGTTGGGAAGCTGGCATCAGGCCCAACAACCTCCCGCAAAGATCATCAAGATCCGTCCAGCGGTTGTGGAGTAATCTGCTGTTGAGTAAAATATCGCCAGGGCTACTATAAAGATCCTCTCCACAGAAGACAGTGGTTTCCTGGGTTTTGATGCGACAGAGACGTACCTTATACTGTTGGAAAGCTGGCGTCAAGCCCAACAGCCTCCCGCAAACGGAATCAAAATCCGTCCCTCGGTCGTGGAGATATCTGCCATTGAGTAAAATATTGCCAGCTTGATACCTGATACACCCTGCACAGAAGACAGCGATTTCATGGGTTTTGATGCGACAGGGACATAGTCTAGACCGTTGTGTAGCTGGCGTCGAGCCCAACAACCTGCCACAATCAGATTCAGGATCGGAGCCGTGGTTGTGAAGGAATCCGCTATCGAGTCTTGGGATCGCCAGGGTATCTATAAAGACAACTCTGACAAGGGTCAGCGATTTCCTGAGTCTTGATGCCACAGAGACGTCCTTTATACCGCTGTGTAGCTGGCGTCGAGCCCAACAACCTTCCGCAATCAGAATCCGGATCGGAGCAGTGGTCGTGGAGGAATCTACCATCAAGTTCTGGGATCACAAGGGGACCTATAAAGACAACTCTTACAAGGGTCAGCGATTTCCTGACCTTTGATACCACAGAGACGTTGTTTATACCGTTGTGTAGCTGGCGTCGAGCCCAACAATCTTCCGCAATTGAATCCAGGATCGGAGTTGTGGTTGTGGAGGAATCTGCTATCGAGTTCTGGGATCGCCAGCACCCCACCCCATTCAGCCCTGTAACTTGATGAATAATATCCCTCTGGGGATAAATCTTATACCGCTGGATAGCTGGCATTGAGCCTAGGAACCTCCAGGTGTCGGATTCAGGATTGATTGTCTGGCTGTGGTGCAGTGTTGCAGCTATGGCCCGAGAGTTTGGATATTATGTCGTGTGATAAAAAGACTCGGAGTGTGTCGCGTCGCGTCCAGTTTGAGGTTAAGTGCCAAGACACCACCAGGAACTATGGTAGACTTGAGAATGTTATAGCTATCACTCGCTTTCAGACTGGAGTGAGCTGGCATTTTTGCTCATTCAAAGATGATGTTCTGAAAATAGAACTTTGAGTGCCAGGGCCAGTGTGACTAGGGGGCTTTAGCACAAATTTAAGATTAAGGGTATGATGTCTTTCTCACAAGGCGCCAGCACTAACGATATTTTCTTTGCCAAGAAATACTCCTTACTCACATCCGGGATAGAAGACAAAGAAGGCTGAAAGGAGAATTAGGGGTTGTAGTGAATCCTGATGTGCGATGGTGTTGAGGTTTAAGTCAGGAGGCATGGGAGGCAGGGTTGCTTAGTTGCATGTATCGGGACAGAACCCAGTGTAAGCAAGGGTCTCTGGACGCACCAGACGCAACAGGATGTGGCGCACAGGTACAGGACGCACAGGACACACAGGACGCAGAGTCGGAGTCAGGACACAACACTATGGTATCTGAGGCAGACCACCTTTTTGCTGATGTATATGCAGGGACCAAGAAAAACCATAAATCTATGGTCACATGACTATTACCTCTAGCCAAGGCATTGGACATTCTCCAAGAAGGCAGTGCAATACTATGACAGAGGGTAACCACAGTGTGTACCATGATCGGATGTGGGAGTGGGTGGGGCAGTGGGATGCCAGCCAATGAGTGGCACGGCGGAGACCTGATAGCAAGGCAGTCGGCATGGTAGCAGAACACCAGCTGAGGGGCAGTGGGCCAGTACAAGGCATGTGGATGAAACAGAAAGGCAGATGAGGTGGGAGAGTGGAGGGCAAGCTTGTGATCTTGCTTTTTACAACCAACAAACAAGCCATAGCAAGCGCTTTTGGGATGACGACAAGACGATCGCAAGACTAAGTTATTACAAACTGAGGTATTCCCTATGAGAGGTATAGCTCGCAAGCCGAGGCCTACTTCGACTAAGAGTCCAGATACCGTAATACTGACCATGAATGAATGGAGAATCTTTCTGACTGTGCAAACTGCTAAGTGAGATACAGAGGAAGGGTGGGGTAAGGGGGGAGAAGCAAACGTCATGAGTGGGTGTCATTGATGAATGAGAATAAAAACCCCAGGAAGGAGAGGCAAGGAGGCCTGAGAAAGCAGAGAAGGAGGGGGCTTAATGTTGAACTTCTAGGTAGCAGCTATCAAGGGAGATGAGAAGTGTGCTGGGTACGTGACAATGATTGCTTGTAGTGTTGAGATTTCAATTGTCGAAGGTGTAGAGGATATGGTTTATACCTATCTCTCAGGTTCCTTTTTATATATTTTATATCATGTATTTATTGTTAAGGTACAAGAACTCACATGCAGTGCTAGCTATAGTGTAAAGAAAACCTTAATCTCAACAACGCCCTGCTTCACCTCTTCATAGGAAAGATTTGTACTCCCAAGACCCTGTGGTATGAGCCTAACCGAACATCCTACCTGAAGGAATGAAAACCTCTCCTCTAAGGTGCCTTGCTTCTTTTTACGCAAACAAAGAAAGCTCAGCTAATCTCAAAAGAAAAAGTCCTAAATTCAGGAAATGTAGACATGAATGTATAAGAAAACTCTTCTGCAGGCTCCCCTTAAACAAACGAAGGAGTGGTAAAGGCCTCCTGTGCCTGAGAGGGTGAATGAATAATCGCCGCGACAGGAGAAAACTAGACAAGATGTTGGGCCAGCTGCAACCATAAATGTATGGTAATGCTGGTCATTATATTGATCCAAAGCATTAGACATGAATTAAGGAGGTAGTGCAATGCTACAACTGGACATACCCGAGGAGAAGGTCTGACCATCAGGAAGGAGGACAGGGTACTCAGGTATTAGCTGCTGTAGCGGTACAGTGCAAGCAGACAGAACTGGGAGGAGGTAGAGGGAAGTATTGCGAACAAGCTAGCTACAACCAACAAACAGGCCATAGCAAGAGCCTTTGGAATCATGATCACGATGAAACCGAGATGGGACAGACATGTTACTAATTGATGTTTGCTGTATCAGAGGAATAAGTCCAGTAAGCTGAGGCCTATATGGACTGAGAGTCCGGACACAGTAACACTATCTCTGAACGGATTGACAAGCTTTCCAACTGTGCAAAAAGGACAGCAAGGTGCAAAGTAAGTGAGGGTTAAGTGCCAGAACTGAACTTCATGAGTGGGTATCAACAACGAAGGAGAACGAGAACCCCAAGAAGGAGTGGGAGGCAGGCCTCAGCAGAGGAGGGAAGAGTGGGCTTAACATGACTTCTAGGCAGAAGCCATGAAGGAAGAGGAGAGGTAGGTGGGGTGGGTGATTATCATTTCCCGTAGTGTTGAGATTTCAATCGCTGGAGATGTAGAGAAGATGGTTTGTGCCTATCCCTCTTAGTTCCATGTTTTTGTTTTTGTTTATATCCCTTTTATATTTGTTTTAAGGTACAGCCGTCTCATCAGCTTGCACTATGCAGACAAAAAACCTCCAACTACAGGCCATCCTGCATCCCTCGCCCTAAGACCCTCTGACCGTCCCCAACCCAGTAGCCACTATGAGTAGAGGTGGAAACAAAGCTCTGTACTATGGGTAGAAACTACGAAAGAAACTACGGCCTGAATACAATAAACCAAAAACCTCCTCAGATGTGCAACCCAAAAGAAGAAACCCTTGACAGTGAACAAACAAATTTGCAAAACAAGAAAAACCTCAAGCCCATCTAGAAAGAAAATACACTTAAGCTCAAACCTGTAGTCAACCCACTGACAGCTCAGCGAGGAATCCTTTGCCTTCGAAAAGGGGAGTCACTCAAGAGCCAGCAGGACAAAGACCTAAGACGGTACTACACATGGGAGGTGGATATACCTGGGCCATATAGACCGGGAAGCTGAGGGGAGCGCAAACCTCAGAAAGAGATCGGTAACCACACGAGTAGTTATGTGAGTGTGTGGCAGGACGAAGTCAATCCCCAGGTCTACCGGAAAGATGGCAGGGGGGTGATGCATGTTCGCGAGAAGACAGAGGTGGAAGGCATGAAACTCCTAAACACAAGCAGAGACAACTGCACACGCAGCCACGATCATTACGCCAGGTGATCAGCAGGGCCAAAGGCCTGGAGAAAGGGCAGCAGGAGGCGTAGCCGTAGTATTGAAGCAGTAGGGTATTAGCCAACATAACTGAGAGGTCGAAGGGCGGAAGGGAGAGTAACGACAAGAAGTGTGGACACGACCAACACAAATACTATTACCATTTTCGAATGCTGACTATACTAAAAGGTTTCCTTGGATTAGGTGCAATACCAGGGAGCAGAGCCACCAGGGCAACTACTTCACCGATAGTGCAAGACTTGCTGCCGCGTGCTGACAAGTTACGACTGTACCTAACCTTTGCAAATGCTAAGGGAGGGGCCACGAAGCAAGTGCAGGGAAAAGGATGAGAGGAGTAACTGTAACCCCCTAGACAAAGGCTGCCCATAGACAGTGGCATCAGAAGCGGCCAGAGGTGAGTGGTGGATGGGAGATGCTTCACCCTTCGAGATAACATGGCCATCAGAAAACGGGAGGGAGGTACCATCTGACGATGATTTCTCATGGTGTTGAGATTTCAATCGCCGGAGGTGTAGAGGAGATGGTTCATGTATCCCTCTCAGTTCTTTTTTCTTCTTCTTCTTTTTTTCTCCTTTGTTTTGATTATGCAGTTATTGTTTCTAAGTACAAAAAGGCTCATGCAGCATGAGCTATGGAGAGAACAAAACCTTTAAATACAAAACCACCGCCCGCTTCACCTCCTCATGGGAAAAATCAAACACCCCGAATCTAGAGGAAAAACCCCCCTCGCCTAGCACCTAAGATATAATACCCCAGACATGTAAGGAGACAATTCATAGAGACGTACAGGAGAGAGACTCAAACACTTCTGCAGGCTCCCCAAAATAAAGGAAACGACGGCATCGCTAAGGCCTTTTCGGGGCCCGGGGGGGGGGGGATCGTGTGATCGCGCACACGAGAAAACTACAAAACTTGTGGGCCAACACCGAACTGAAGACAACGGCCGAGCCGGTACTTACATCGGTCGATCCAAGGCATTGACGGCAGCCCCAGAGGGAGTGCAATACTACGACTGGGCGTAACGGAGCAGGAGTGCGACAATCAGGGAGGATAGAGAGGCGAGAGGAGCTACCAGGCTGAGGGGATGCCAGCCAACGACAAGGAGCAGTTGGGTGCCAGCCGGCGGGTAGCAGTAGGGTGCTAGCCGATGGGAAGCAGCAGTGTGCCAGCCAAGGAGAGGAAAGTAGGAGTATGGTCCAAGCGGACAGAACCGGGAGGGGGCTGGAGGAAGGATCGCGAACAGGCTAGCCACAGCCGACAAAGAGGCCATATTAAGGTCTTTTGGGACGACGACGAAACTGAGCGAGACCGAGATGTTACTAACCGAGGCTTTCCCCATCAAAGGTACAAGCCCAGCAAGCCGAGGCCTACTTCAACCGAGAGTTCGGACACTGTAACGCCGACCGTGAACGAAGCGGGAGGGTTTCCGACCGTGCAAAGTGCTAAGCGAGGTGTGAAGCAAGTGCGGAGTAAGGGGGAGAACTGGACATTATGAGCAAGTCAACGACGAAAGAGAACGAGAACTCCAAGGAGGGGAAGCCGACAGACCTCCGTGGAGGAGGAGAGGTGGCTTAACGTCAACTCCTAGGCAGTAGCCATCGTGGGAGAAGAGAAGTGGGTGGGGCAGGTGACAATGATTTCCCGTGGTGTTGAGATTTCACTCGCCGGAGTTGTAGGAGAGATGGTTCGTGTGTATCCCTCTCAGTTCTGAATGCCCGCCTCATATAGGCATCTTCACAACCCTAACCCTAGTGGCTTATCACCTCACGTTACATGATTTTCCAAGACCCATAGTGAGTTATAGAATAAAACCCATCAGATAACTCGTATGAGTCACTGTGCAACCTACCTTTAACTAATTACAACCCATAAACTAAATCATGTACTCAAATAAGTCACATGTGTGAAGGTCATTCTATCATATCACTCACAATGATGAGTTATCAACACAATTGACTATTCATAACATAATTATGACTTGCTATTGTGTAGTCATGTCAGATACTCTGAGTCAACTGATCTCATAGCGTAAAACAATAACATACCTATGACTCATAACAATTAGTCATGCCAGTGTGAAGTCTGCTCGGCTGAGTCAGAATTTGTGACAGGTGGTAAAGTAGGATTTGCTAGGTTGATAGAGGATGAGAAAGAATATAAGTGAGAAAACACAAGTAGATTCTTCTTCAGCACTCACTTAAGACAAAGACCTTACCAGAAGAGGCAACTCCAACATCCTCATGGGATTCTCAACTATTATGGTTTTTATAGTATTTCTCATATATGGATAAGGCCCTGCTCGGTTTGCTATAAAAATCATGATTTTTCCACTTTAATGCTATTTTGTCTCTATTTAGATATATCTAAATTGGGTCCTGCTCAGCTTGCCACAAACATTGTAATTTTTCTAAATTTATCTCAATTTTTTGAAATTGTAATTTTTATCAAATATAATTAGAGTATGTCATAATAAAGAAAGAGTTTGAATAGGGAAAAATTCAACCCTGAATAGTATACTAGATATTTATATTCTCATTATATACTCTTCTGAGTTTTTCAATTTTTATTCTTCAATTAATTCTACAAATATAATTCTCAAATGGTGAAGTTAATAGCTTATATTAATTCAGATTTCGTACTTGAGTAAATAATATAACAATTTGTTATTATATAAATAAGAAATCATGTGTTAAGTTTTTAGCAACCCTATGTAAAATAAGAATTGAAAACTAGGACAAGATTTTATTGCAAAAAAATTCGTGTTTTTACAGACCAACTATTTTTTCATAAAAATAACATTTTTCCATTTTGAAATATATTACATATTCAACTTTTATTGTCATTTATTTAAATTGGTACAAGCCGAGCAGGGCCTAAGATGTATTTTTAAAAGAATGTTATAATTTCTAAGAAAAATGATGGGGGTGGGGATCAATGTTGTATGCTATATTGTGTTATCTAAAAGCAAAGCAGAACAAGTTTTAAGAAACCTGAAGGAAAGTAATATTCTGGGGAGAAGGTGACGGAGCCACTTGCAAACAATAATAGTTTCCAAGGAATAAATTGCAAAATACTTAGGCCGTTGACCTGACAAATATCAGAGAGGTGGAAATAACAAAAGAGTTCCTGTTCTTAGACTGAGTCTAATAGCAAGCTTGGTTAGTTAAAACTTGAATTGGACCGGGCTTGCGGTAACAAGTAAAAGGGTGAACGCAAGTGTATAAGCGTATCAATGCCAGTAATAATTTATAGTATCCAGGAGGTTAACTATTTACCTTCCTGTAATTATTCCCCCCTTCACCTTTCAAAGTCAGAGTCCCACCTAAACTCTGATCCACTCACAGAGCTGAGCTTTTTTATCATCCAGATCATCCAACAGGGTGAATTCAAGCCCATCGTACAAAGTGTCAATTCCTGAACCTAGCATGTATCTGTTAGCTTTTATTCTAATAGTGTATTTTACACTATAGCAAGCCCCTGGAGTAGCGATTTCTCTATCTAAATACTAGCCTCTATTTAAATACGAACTGGGTTGAGCCAATCACGTAGTATAAACTCGCAGATGGCTGGCTGTTGCACTGAAGACATTAATGTAGTGGGAACTTGAAGATTATCCTACTGTCAGGATAGTTAAGTGTGTGGGTAGTTGGGGGAAAGTTGTTCATGAAATGGTTATTTTTGTTGAAAAGAGCTCTCAGTTGATCATGCCGGGTCAGAGCTTGAGAGTGTAAAACACGAATAATATTGTTGCGATCCCTATTTATCCCAAAAAGTGTAAGTTAACATTAGTGTCCAATTTAAAATAAATTGGAGGCCTGCATACACGAGAGCCACTTGACTTGATGCTCTTTGACGAAATTTTGCCAAATTGTTACTCAAGATAGTCAGATGGTCAGCAATATTTACCAGGATTTGTTTGATAGTATTGTGGAATTGCTTAAGTTGAATGATAAGATTTGCAGGAATTTGATCCATAAGGGCATTTATCCTGATGAGTTGCTGGGCAATGTTGGGAGGCGTCTGGTTGATAGTACACTGAATCAGTGCAAGGTGCTTGCCGAATTTATGTGGCATCTGTGTAAGCAGATTGTTGATTTCGATAAGCTTCTGAGTGAGATCACAGGTAATAATGTATTGGAGATTGTTAATCTCACAAGCACCAGTTGTGATTCAAGTCCCAGCATTGTGAAATCCAATCACCACCTGGTTGAGTGAGTGAGAGAGATTGTTAAAATTGGCATTCAAGTTTGCCATTGCTGAATTAGAGAGTTTGAAGAATGAGGATGTTTAAAAAGAAGGAATGGAGGGAAGGAGGGAAGGAGGGAAGGAGGGAAGGAGGGAAGGAGGGAAGGAGGGAAGGAGGAATAGAGGAATAGAGGGATGGAGGAATGGAGGGATGGAGGGATGGAGGGATAGAGGAATAGAAGAATAGAGGAATAGAGGAATAAAGGAATAAAGGAATAAAGGAATAAAGGAATAGAGGAATAGAGGGATGGAGGGATGGAGGGACAGAGAGATTGAGGAATGGAGAGAAGGAAGGAAGGAAGGAAGCGAGGCACTATCTAAGGAACCAAGTAGGAGGAAATTATCAGGGTTTAGGGACATGTACACTCATGTAAAGAAAGTCTTGGCACCTCCGCAGATCTCTGAGTGACCGGACTAGCATACCATATCTCAATTTACCACTTCGTATGTTCTCCCTTAGTCTGAATTACTGTCTCAATGCCCTCAGGCATTGTTTTAACTAAACTATCAATCTTCTCTTGTTCAATAGCATCCCATTCCTCAACACAGGAAGCCCAAAGTTGATCCTCTGTGAAATTCCTACCAGAAGCTGTTGAAAACCATTTCTGAAGCCAACTGTTCCACATCTTCCATACATTCTCAATTACATTTAGATCTGGAGACTCGGGGTGGTCAAGAGACTACCTGATATCCTGCTTTCTTCTCAGGTTCCTGGTTCTTAGCCCCATTATGCCAACCTGCATTATTACCAACTACCTAGACACCTGTATAGTGAGATGCTATTGAGGCTGGCCACTGTTATGCAAAAAGGAATAAGATATGGGGCATGTATTTTCTCAGCAAATTGATGAGCATCAAGCCCAAGTCTGTCCTTAGAGCGTTAGCATTCCTCCTTAGTTCTCCTTCCCACTTGCATCAGCTATGACATAAAGCCATATTCAACGGCAGCCCAGACAGGAACAGGTGTGTGGCCGGATTGAAATGTAGGAGAGAGCAGCTTGGTTGAAAGCACTGGCCGAATTAGTTGACTCTGCCGTATGCAAACATAATACCTAGTGGGATTCGGAGTTAAGACATATATTGTTTTATCCTGAAAGCCAACATGCTCCCATACATCTTCTTTCTGATCGTGACAAGAATGGGCAAGTAGAAGCCTCTTTTGGGCTGATGTGGGCCGGAACCATGGCTTTTTCTGTGTGTGCAGCAGAATCAAAGGATCCTCAGCTGAATTGGCAACATTCTTTATAGTTGTATGACTGATAGTGGGAGAATATTTGGTAGCTACCTTCTGTAATGGCATTTGAGGATTGTCATCAATGAGCTGCTCCATCCTCGCCCAAGTTTGCTGTAGGATTGGAGAGCCGCAGGAACGTGATGCATGGTGAATGTTGAGATATTCCCACTCAGCCAATCGCTTAACAATATTCCAAACTTGAGATTTGGAGCTACCAGTTAAATCACCTAGCTGCTGGTATCCCAACTCAGGATCCTAATCATGAAGAATAAAAATCTTTAGATTCCTTTTCTCCCGATTGCATTGTTGGTTTGAGCAAGGGCTATGTGGAGGAGAGGAGCCATCGGAGGGTGGTTGATGTGAAGGAGCCTCCATTCAACAACAAAATTTTACTGGGGTGCCAAGACTTTCTTTACACAAGTGTACAAGGCAGGAGGCTTCAAAAAGTCACGAAAAACGGCAATGGCAACGGCTGACCACTAAACTTTCACACTGCGATACAGTACAACAAAACAAGAGTTTATAAAACCAAGAATATATAGTGATACAAGAAGGGCTCTAGTCTTCTACCAACGGGTAGGGCCGCCTCCTCGCTTAAGAGAATTAGCTACACGCCTTGGGATACTATCAATGAAACCATAAATTCTCTCCCACGGCAATTCCTCCTATACCTTCTGTGCTAGTCCAATCAGCTCCTTCTCACTACGGGGTATTCTCCTCCTCTCTCAGACTGCTTCCCTATAATTGGTTTTGAATAAAAGCCAAACATTCTCGATTAGGTTGAAATCAGGTGAGTAGGAAGGCCAATCCATCCTTTCTATACCAAGGCGCTTGCGATATTTCTCCATATAAATAGAAGTATGATAGCTGGCACCATTCTCTATAGTTTGAACACCAGCTTCGGCTCCACCAGCTTTCTTATAGAGTGGCCGAAGATGTGGAATGAGAATTTCATCGACATACTGGTGTGAATTGAAGCTCAGTCAATCTCTATCACTCTTTCGCTCATTTTTGGTCCGTTTTCGCATAGGAACAAGCGGTGTGTGGAAACCATAGGTAAAACCAGCCAAGAAGCCAACCGCAATACTCTCTCCAACAAAGGTTGGCTGAAGGTTCTTCAAATCATAGGTGGCATTGGGTCCGGGAAGTTGTCGCACCTCTCGTTTATAACCCGTTCCAGTAGCAATTTGAGGATATACTTCATCGGTATAACAATGCTTCCACCAAACTGAAATCTTCCACTTGCGCCGTAATCTACACGATTTCTTTCTTTGTCTCCTATTGTGAGGTCCTATCCATGGCTTACGTCGAGCAAGAAAAACCCGCCGTTGCAGGCTGGACGAGTAGTGGCCGAGAGTTGAAACCCCAACATCAAGTCTGGATTCATGTAAAAGCTCTCTAGCTGTCGTACGAGGATGCGCATCAGATAACCGGGCAAGGTATCTTTTATCACAGTCATTGAACTTTGGGGGCCTTCCAGTGCGAGGTGTTTGAGGATTAATGTCGCCATACATTTTCCAGCGCCGGTAGATTCTGTAGGCTTGGGCTCGAGAGAGACCTGTTTCTCCCTCAATTTGAGGGAAACTCATGCCCAAAGAATGAAGTTCGATTATTCAGACCCTCTCATTTAAGGTCATTTCGTGTCGCTTTCCGGCTGCTTTATTCCACGGCCTAGTGCTCGGGAGTTGTTGTGCGGGGTTGCGATCGTCTTGCTGCGCAGCGCCAAGCTTTTCGTGACTTTTTGAAGCCTACTGAAGGGCCGCGCCGAGTGCTTTCCTATGATTGCAGTATTCACTTTTCATTTATTTGAATGGACCAGCGATTCTGGTTGCTTCAGTCTGTTGGCCCATCGAAGCCTCTAGAAGGTGAGTCCGAGATAAAAATGGGCTTTACCACTATGGGATCCTACCCGGAATGCTACTTAGACTCCCACGGTATCGCTTGAAATAGCCAAACGGAATACTAGACAGGCAAACCCCAAAGGCACCGCATGGGTGAAGATAATTTGATAATAGATACTACGAGTAAATACAAGTAACACACAAAACACCCTGTTAAAGGAACAAAAGGCAAAGCATAAAACAGCAGGATAATAACATGATGCTACCTCCGCACAACTACCGTACAAACGAACCACACTGCTATAGTACGGAAAAAAATACCCAACCAGTCACGCCCAATCTCCAGATTCCAAATGTGTTCCAGACGTAAATACCCCCGGGACAATCCAACAGCCCCGTAAAAAGCATCATCTCCCCATCCTTCCTCTTGACAAAATGCGGAATCTTCTCCTTCCCTTTCTGCAGCTATTCATAAAACCCCAACGCCACGACAATACACCGCTTATTATTCTTCATGCTCCAAAGGGGCTTATTCTCGGCAAGGCTGTCGGAGCGGCAGTTTGTCATTTTTAACCAACCCGGATAATTCGGTGGTGAAGTACTCCATGACGGTATTAATCCTAACTCCCTCGTATAGTGAGCTATTTTATTCGATAAGCCTGTCTTTCCCGGGCGTGGGCATGCCTAATTTCATATACTCAAGAGCATACACCATCCCGGGTTCCCCAAGAGTAGCACCTCCCCACTTTTCCTCTGGCGCATTCCCTGGATTACCTGGAAGGGCCCAATATACCAACTGGCAATTCCCCGGCGCAATGTTGAAGAGTCTCCCGATGTAGCCCTCCTCTTCCGGCAGTGCCCGGTCTGCAGGTAATCTGTATTCCTGAAGTTTGGCGGCAACGTAACCGGGTCCGTCACCGACGGCGTATCTGTAGATCAGAGTAAGAAATGTGCCATGCAAGGAAGAAGAGAGGCGGGGTGTTTCATAGTGCCTTGCGCATATAGTTTGTACCCTACCGTGGCGGCGTGACTTCACGTGAGGCGTTTGGAAGAATCTGGAGGATGGTGGGGAGACGTGTTTTTGTCCTGAGGGGTGATGTCACTCAGCTTTGGCTTGCCGAGGATAGCTCTGTTGGGGGGAAAACCAATCCAATTTGCATGAAAGACATCCGATTTCACTTGTAAAGAGTCACGATGGCCCCTCTGGTAGCACTTGAAAGGCTTTTTCCTTTGTCCACGCTGTTTTCTATATTATTCTCAACTTGTGAGCTCTAAAATGTAGATACCAAATTCTTACTTTGCAGGAACATTGGCGACCAGTTGGCAGCATTTCATAACAGATCCAACCTTGCATAAATTCGAGTGAGGGGTTGTGATAGACATGTCTTGAGTTTTTGTCAGATATTGCTCAGGAGAGGAGGATCCCTTAGTCATAGAGCTGTAGGTGGTCATTGGTGGTGGGTATCGCTTGTCCTTTCAAAATCTTCTTTCTCGTTTGCCCTACACGAAGATTTCCTTTTTCTTTCATTCATGTGTCCGGTATTTTTGTTTCGACGACATTGGAAATATATATACTGTACAGATATTGCACACGCACACGCGAAAGATTAGGAAAAGGCTTAGAGCCTGGGGTTCGGTCGATGTTCGGGAGTGAGGAGTGCGGTACTGTACTACTGCGATGAGCGCACTGAGCGTGAAAAAGACTACCGACCATTGAAATTGAAGTCTCAACTCGTTTCTCACTTGCTGTTTCATCTCTTTCTCACTTTCGTCCTTGTACCTTCCGCATCCAAGTAGCCGCTGTGGAATTCGCCTCCGCCCTGGAATTCGCCTGTTTGGGCCACCGCTCGTTTGCTCGTGGCCTATTATTTCTCACAAGATTTGTTGGAAATGGTACCTGTGCTTACATCCTCTGATGTCATCGGGCACAAGGATATTTGGGGCCCGGTAACACGAAATCCTCACCACCGATCCTTATCTCTTCATCGATACATTTCAATACCAATTACTACCCTAACGAGTGACACTGCATGACTACAATCTTGACCCATACGGTACTTCCATCTCACCAAACTCAAAATTTATCTGTCACAACCCCTGACTCAAATACTCCCGGTTCCACCAAGCTACTCACGTCGTGGTTTGCTCTGCCAGTTCCTATTATGGGATCGCTCATCCTCGAGTGTTTTAGCCAATAAAATCTTTTGGGAAGCAACAGTGTTTATTGACAGTCTAGATCTGCTACAGAATTCGTCCGGTTCAGCGCGTTCCGGGATAGCGGGGTGCGACTGTACTTTTTTTTCTTTTCACTTTTCACTTTTGCTTTTCTGTAGGAATCGTAGTTTTCTTTAACCCTTATCTTTACTTTTTTACTCTTTTTCCTTTTAAACCTTGACTTCTGGGGTTTTGTCGTTCGAGGCACACCCCCCCTCTTCCTCCTTTCGCTCTTTCTGGCTATGATACCTATTGTTCTTCATAAAGTTGGGATCTAATCTCCTTGATCCCGTGGTTGTTGAAGTGGTGATAAGTCCTCGGCTCAGCCGAGATTTCCATAACGGCTCTTTCCTTCCCTCTTCACCTCCGGCCTTGCCCCTCCATCGCTCATCATCCGCCGCATTCAAGAGTAGTCCTGACCCACTTCCCCACAGTGTCAATATATACCATCTATCCCTCCCCACATCACTACAGCCACATCCGCACCCACTTACACCATCCTGCACCATCCCACTGCCCCGCCTGGCTAGGAGTTTTCACACAAACCGCCACATATCACGGATTCGGCTCCACACACATACGCATCCGGATATAGCTACTATGCCAAATCCGGTCTATGCCTATAGAGAATACCTCCACCTCCTCCCACACCTCTTCTTCGTAAGAGTCGAGAAGCAAGCCCCAGGCGAGGCTTGCATAGCCTGCGACAGTACACTCACCCGCCAACTATACGAGTGCAATACGTGCACGCTGCGCCTGTGCGAACCTTGTCGGGATCAGATAGTGGATAGATACCACATGGGCTCGCTGGCAAAGCTGATAGAGGGCGTGGCAAGCTGGAAGTTGAGGTATCGGAGTCCGGTAGGGATAGAGAATCAACAACAGCTTCACCAGCAGCACCAGCAAGCTAGAGGAGGAGCAGATATGAGCCACCAAACAGTGATCATGATGATGCAGGATGAACATGGGCGACAACAATTACAGCACCAACGCCAGCTTCAAATCCATCATCAGGGGCAGCAACGGGAACTTCAGAGGATACAGCAGCAGCGGGAGCAGGAGGACATGGAAGAGCAGCGGCTGATGTTACAAATGGACGGCGGATTAAGAACCCGGCGGAAGTTTCTGGAAATGATGCAGAAGATTCAGAGTGAGATCGAGATCGAGGCCGAGCTGGAAAATATGGATAATATGTTGAGTGGGATGAGGGGGAGGGGTCCAATGGGTGGTGGGAGTTGATCGGCGGTATCCGGGAGTGGGGGTTCGTCGATACGATATGGAAACACTTTGGGTTTTTTCCTTTCTTTCTACCTTGCACCCTGCGTGCGGATAAGCACGTGGTGAATTGGCGGATGGGTGGCGGGGTCGCTTACCGGTACGCTCGCGGTAAGAAAGTTACCGGACAATTGCGGAATGAGATCTGCAGAGGATTATGTTATGGTTGCTATGGTAATAACGTCCTTGTACGGTAACCTGACCCATCTCGCACGGCAATGGGGGAGCAACTGAAAATAGCGATCGGAAAATCTAATGGAAGGCAACGTGAGACTGCAGAAGAGGAGCATTGTTATGGAAGATTATCGGAACCATTTTAAACCTGTTGTGAAAAAATATTCTGCTACTGTCCGGCAACTTTCTTACTGCAAGTGGTACTTGCTTCCTCCAGGTTAAAATGCGTGAAGGGGGATTCGGTTCTCACGGTGATGGTGCTGGGGCGACTCCACATTCTTGTGGGGCATTTATATTTCCTTTCACTTTTCTTCTTCTTCCTTTTCCTTTTCTCCCTGTCTACTGTATTGGTTTGTCGTTTGCACGGAGTCCCGTTGTATGGTTGACATTCGTGGACTAGATGGTAAGAGAAGCTTACCTAATACCATAGTAGAATAGGTGCTAATAACTAGGTGCTAGCCTCACGTACTGATTCCCTGCTCCAAGCTCTTGGGCTGCCGGAGGATGGCACCCTGAGGGACAAAAAGACAAGGTTTGGTTACCACATTGGGATCGTAAGAACATCCTTATGCCTGTTGTAAGCACAGTCTCGTGGGTATGAGTATTGGCGCTATTCATGTCTTTATGGAAAACCCTGATCAAGGCGTTGACGGTGGAAAGGGTGATATCTGTGCGAGTTGTAGTTGAAGCAATGTTAGCGAGAGCGGTGATAGCAGCCCCATTGTCCAAGTCAGGCGGGAGAGGAGGGTTGGTCATGGTGAGTGCTGTAGATTGCAGACCTGGGTTGCTGCGCAGCCTGGATATTGCTTGTCTCTGCTCCGTAACCAGAATTTCAATCTCTTTCATCAGGTCCTTCAATGCTTCATGCGCCTCCCTTTCATGACCAGCCAATTGCTCTTTCGTTCGTGGATAGGTTTCTGAACTTGAACATCTCGAGTTGTCTCCTCGCCCGAATCGACGCCGCGCTTGATATGATTCAAAGCATTGAGGATTTCATCGCTCTCCACTGAGCCCCGTGTAGATTCTGTTCCTGTAGCATCTTGTGCCGAAGATGAGCGCCTAGTTATAGATGAGCTGAGGGAGTTTGTTAGATCTTCCTTCATGCTATCCATCCTAGCTTTAATCCCTTCGAGCAGGGAAAGAACCCTTTCGTCTCCACCTTTGTCTTTCATTTCTTCAAGGGAGGAGAAAACGGCATCTATTTTAGAACCCCCTCCTTATCTCGAAGATCCTCTAACAGAGAAATGACCCTCGCATTTTCACCTTTCTCCTCCTTCTGCTTTAATTCCTCTAGTAAGCTAATAATCCTCAGATCGCTTTCTCTCTCTTCCCTCTGATACAGGGTCTCTCGGATATTCTGAAGCATAGACAATATCTTCTCGTCCATGCCACTGTCTCTCTCCCTTCCAGGAATCACAAGCTCTTTCCCTTTGCTGTAGTCCCGCTCTTTGAATTCCTCCAGCAGGGATAATATCCTTTCTTAGTTTTCGATTCTATCCAACTGGGACTTATTGAGGGTATCCTGGATACCTCTCAAGAGATCGATCACGCGGTCATGTTCGTCTTTTGTGGACAGTTCTCTCAAAATCCGCTCAAGAGCTGCCATTTCCAGACCGGATTTCTCGCCCCTAGTTCCGGTTGGGGTTGCGAAGTTATCATTCGCATAGCTCGAAGCTCGACTACTCGTAGAAGCAAACCAGAAGTGAGAAGCGGAAGCGAAGAATCAGTGAGTAATCTATCACTCTCCAGACTATAAAGGCTGTGGACGAGGTCCCGAAGGGATTGACGGATATCTTCATCTCTCCTCTTAGTCGCCTCTTTGAGAGAGATGAGATCGGTGGCATTGTCTTTAGAACGGCTAGAAAGATTTGTCATCTCCCTCTGGAAGCTATTGGCTCTCGACGTAAGCCCAGAGAGCTGTGTGATGTGATCGTCTCAGTTCCTGAAGTGACGGCTTGGGCCCATCATCCCTTTCCCTATCCCAGTTCCGTAATTCCCAGTCACTGTGACCCCTGTCTCGATCACGAGGAAGAGGAGGGAGGCTAAAATCCCTGAGGCCCCTAAGATCCTTGAATTCCTTAAAGTCTTTGAAGTCTTTAGTAGTAGCAAGTTCGCTAGAAGAGATTGTAGCCGACATTGATTCGTGGGATTTAAGATTACCCAGCGGCGGAAGGAGATTTGGCCGGCGATCAATGTCTAGAGAGCCGCGATAACCAGGCGCGGGCGCGGGCGGAGGCATTTGCTCCCTAGCCGGAAAACTAGTACGACTCCCAAACAATTCCTTGGGCGCAGGTGTCCCGCTTTTGCTGGGCGAACTCGATCCTCCACTCAAGATGAGGTTACCCATCTCACGAATCGTTGGAGATTGTTACATGGAATTCATCCTCCTGTGAGAAGCCATCACTTGCTGCGCTCTGGTTGGCGATATATTTGGCCCCGAAGGTGATCCCTCTCGATGTGGTGGGGCCTGAGGCGGTCTGCGAGTTGGTGATATCTCTCTTGAGACCGATGTTGGCGATACTCTATCTACCGCAATAAATAGATTCTGTAGCGTTCCAACAGTGTAGGGCGAGTTCGGAGCTCCTGGATGAGGGTTTAGAGGGAGGGGTGGGGGGGCCTAGAAGGATCCGACGAGTCCCACCTATTTCCAGAATACATTAGGATTAGTGATTAATAAGGACAAGAGAGCGTATTTTCAAGAGAATTGGCCAATGCAAAGAATTTAGAAGAGATTAAGCACTAACATCGGTGGGATGTGGGTGAGAGCTTGGGAGTTGGAAACGGAATTTGTCTCGGCGGGCGTTTTCTCAATAAAGCTTGTCTTCCCACAGCGCAGCACGCTCACGCCTCAAGTTCGTGTATACCCCCTCCCACCAATAGCTGCTTTGAATGTAAACTAGAAAGCTGTGGTGTCTCAAAAATCACAGGGCAAACGTTCTGTAAAAGCAACCGAATCTCCCTATATATCTGAAGAGGAACTTGAAGCCTTGGTTGGGTTTGTGACAACAGGGGATTTCAACCTTACGGAAGGGAGGGGGACAGGTGTTGGAGCGCTTTCATGGCAAAGGGCGTTTGGTAGAGGGAATAAAGTGGTTCTAGTAATTGGTTTCAAAATTATTGATACTATGATAATGATTTAGGGATAAGGGTGATCACGGAAACAATTACCAGAGAGATGGAGGTTGCATTCTATTCACACCAGCAATGCAAAACTAGTTCTAATGAAAAAAAAGAGAAGGGCCCTTGCATCAAAGCCATCTTAGACCCCAATCATTGTGCCGGGAGTCCGATATAACGGTAAAGAGTTGCCCTGTTTGCCTCCATGCTCGCACCGAGCTCAATTCCCAGAGCAATAGCCAGTGCCTCGACAGCACCATCTAGCACTCTTAGTTAGCTAATATTTAATTCTGGTATTTGGCAAGCTTCACTTGCCCTCCAACTGTTTGAGCTGCCAAAGGGAATACGGGAAACCGGGGATTTCCTTTTTCCCGACACCACAGAGAGAAAACAAAACGGTATTATCATCAACCGAATGGCTGTTGGAAAAGCGAGCAAGTTGGTTGATATCCCTGTTCAATCCATGCCCAAGTTAGCACTCAATCAACTTTATCACTATATGGGGAGGCTAACTCACGAGCGTGCAACCTCTTCTGAAATAGCAAGGATGTGCCCAAGCATTTCCTCGATAGCTTTGTTTTGTTTAGTGTTATTATTACTGAGGGCCTCGATGTGGCCCTTGAGATCATTGATCTCAATGGAAATGTGGCCGGGGGTGATGTGTTGAAAGTTGTCGATTTCGCTTCTTGCGGTATCGATTCCTTCCGCCAGCGCTCTAGAGGAGTTAGCAATGTCACACATTGCATTAAAGAGAGCATTTATGTTTGGTTTAGCCATCGGTAAAGCTTTTTTTTAATGTTGTCGGGAAGGCAGTCAGAGCAGTGAGAGGGTTGCCAGGTGGATGGATGGGTAAAGGGACGGAGGGGTGAAGGGGTGGAGGGGTGGAGGAGTGAAGGGGTGGAAAGATGACAAGAGAAATCTTATCTTGCACAAAGCGGTGTTACCCGCCTCTGCTGTGCTTGTCCTGTAGGGTAACTAAAGGGACTACGGACATGAAACAGTCTTGACCTCTACAATCCTATTGGGAACTAACCTTCTATTAAAATCGTCTTTGTGCTCTTAATCCCTCTGCAGTCACGAGTGACACCTGATGACCGCTTGCGTTATCTACTTGTTTGTATAGCGCCGTTAGAAAAGTTCGGGGACAAACGCCAAAACACACCAAATATGCCACATTGCAAGACCAAACTAGAACACCTAATAGCACGACAATTCTCCGAAATTTAGAAAATCAGGTACTATCTCAAATTCAATATAAGGAGCTGGTAGGGCCTCTGGATAGTTCTAGGCCTTGTAGACACCTCTTGGAGAGGTGGCGGATTGGAAGCAAGGAGGTGTGGCAGTGGTCGGGATACTATCGTATGTAGGTGTACTATGACTGTATTCCATTGGTTAGGGGGCACGGGGTTGGTTGGTGTGGCTGCACTGGGCTTGTGCTAATAGACGTATATTTGGTTAGCTATAGTTTCTTGCATGGCGGGAGTATATCTCTTGAAGTCACGGTTTTTTGGAAGGGACTTTTGTGAAGTTCGTCATTGGTGGTCACTCGGATTGAAAATCGTTTTGGCAAAACCACCTTTTCTTTGATGTAAAGGTAGGGCTCGGACGGAGACTTTGATAGGCGCTGTAGGGGATCTGAAATACCGGGGACTGTTTGCGGAAGGAATCTGAGAGGACATATTACGAGTGCGGCCGATAGGTATATCCGTCACGCGGGTCTGATAAGAAAACTTTGGTGTTGCAGTGTGCCCTAATAAAGCACGTGACGGATATATCTATCGGCCGCAAGATCCAAGTTGTATAGTATAAGCAGTAGTCCGGGTGTGTTAAGGAGCGTAAGAGGCTAGGTGTTGCTCTATTGATAACTATGGGCTACCCGACACTGGTAAATTTGCTAAAGCGAATTACCTTGTTACGGTATGGTTTGTGCGAGAGCGCTTCAATGTATTTAGGCGGATAGCACACCATCTGGCTATCTCTATCCAGGTTTTGTTCTCACTCTGCACGGGAGCATACGGGAAAGAACACGCATACTTTGTTTGGTTCTGGATTGCAATACAGTGCCCGAGGCGCCAATTTGATGATATGGAGTTAGGATTGTTTCGGTCTTTTGTTGATTTTTTTGAGCTGATTGAGAGTTCATACCTACCTTATCCCCAAGCTTGACCGCTCAATATCGAGTGCTGTGCTGTACTCGAGTACTCGAGTACTCGTGTCTCCGCGCCAAGATTGGGCAGCACTTTGGGAATAGCCTCTGCCGGCCGTACAGAGGATAGTCTGGACGCCGCTTTTCTCAAGAAGTACTGAAGTGGAAAAACCCTGAACTAATATCTAAGTCAATGAGGGAGATTGAATTCTTCTGGCCACAGAGCTGACCATTAACGATTAAACCTGATCCCCTCCACATGCACGGACTCGTAATAAATTTAGATGAAAGTTCACACAAAGCGATTGATAAGTTCTTGAGGCATGCACTCCCACTCTGTACTCGAAGTACATAGGGCCTCTAGCCCACGCCTATTTTGTTCCCTCACCGCTTCCAACAACAAGCACACAAGATTGTGAATGATCCAACATTGTGATGAATTATGAGAACATTCTCATATAAGGCCCCCACCGGCTACTCAGACTTTACTGACATTCAAACAGCTCGAACACTATGCCTTCTACAGGTTGAAAGGAAACCATTCCAAAAGAGGTGCCCAATCTTGGCGCGGAGACACGAGTACTGTACTGTACGTTTATCCATGTTCGAGTATAGTATATCATGAATTCACAAAAAAATCAACTAGGAAATACAGCCAGAATAATATAAGAGAACGGGGAGAGAGAAAAATAGGACAAACACCACATCATGAGAACTCGAATGATTGGTATGTCTAAAGGACGAAAATAGCCTGATTCCTCCCTGTTACAACAGGAGTTTGGCGAGTCTTGCCACCCCAATGTAAGAAAGGATCCTTTCCTTTTTAGCGAGCAGTGTGCCGTCTTCTGGCAGTCCAAGAGCTTGGAGCAGGGAATCAGTACTTGAGTCTAGCACCTATTAGTTAATATTTATGCTAATATTGTATTCGGTAAGCTTCACTTACCATCTAGTTCGCAAACGGCTGCAGCTGTCCTGGGAAAATCAGGTATCCGCTCATTGTTGATACCAAATGGTGGATATAGGGGGGTGTCCTTCGTCCTCGCATATAAATTTATGAGACTTATGTGCCTGTTGTAATCGCGGTAAAACCCGGGCCTAAACTCTCAGCACTGGTCTCTAAATGGGGGAGGGGTCTACACACCGGCGTATCATGTCTTGACCTGTTGATGTCCCTTCTCGACACTTAGGAAACATTTCTTCGTTCATCAAGCCTATTTGACATATCTGGTAGAAATGGTGGGCAGCATCGAGTAGGTCACTGTCTGGTAATCCGCAGCGGTTAAGTTTGGGAGTACCCTCCCCCCTAGCTGTGTCGCTAGGTTTATTTTCTGTGTTGGTCATGGAGCCAGGAAACCCTTGTGATTTCGTATCGTAGATTGGTGGTGTTGGGATAATTGGAGTTTGGCTGAGTAGGAATGATGGGGAGATGGGGAGATGCAACAGTCCAGGGAGAAGCGTGGCTCTTATACACAGCACTGCACTAAACACGGTTACCATTCAGTACTATCAGACACGTAGCAAGTGGATGGCCTGCATGTAATCGTAACGTCATGAGATACCGGTGTACTAGTACTTTTTATGGGCTCGGGGAGGCTATTCCTAAAGGGGTTCCCAAACTTAGCGCGCGGAGATACGAGTACTCGTAGTGGTAGGATTAGCTGTGTTGGTGGAGCCGTTGGAATTAGACTTTCTGATATGTACTTTCTATCTTAGAGTACGACAAAGTCGCTTATTCTCCCTTAGTGTCGGTTTCCTACTCTCCGAATTTGGCCTACCCTATTTATCTTTTCCCTCACATTGCCGCTCAATCAATCGATCATATATGCAATTCTGTTCTCATTCGCTTTCTCTTGTCTTCTATATTGTTTCCTTTGATCCATTCTCTGCTGTCGATACATGTTGCTGTTTCACTGTTGTATAAATAATTGGTCCTCCTAGCCCATTGAGATAGAACGAAGTTCTTAAGCATCTCTTGCTCACGCGTGTCTCCGGTATATATCTTGGCCATTGCCCATTTTTTCAACAGGATCAAGGAGGGTGAATTCGGATAAGGGATTGTGATAAACAAGTCCTGAGTTTTGTCAGATATTGTGAGTTGCTCATGGGGGGGGGGGGAATCGCTTAGTCATGGAGCTGTCGGTGGTCATTGGTGGCAGGTATCGCTTGTCTTTTCAAAACCTTCTTTCCCGCCTGCTCTGCACGAAGTTTTCCTTTTTCTTTCTTTTATGTGTTAGGCATTTTGGTTTCGGCGACATTGGAAATATATATACAAATTTCGCGCTCCCACACGAGAGCCTGGGGTTCGGTCCATGCACGGCGAGGGAGGAATACGGTACTGTACTATTGTGGGGAGCACACTAAGCGTGAAAAAGACTACCGACCATTGAAATTGAAGTCTCAACTCGTTTCTCATTTGCCATTTCATCTCTTTCTCATTTTCGTCCTTGTACCTTCCGCATCCAAGTAGCCGCTGTGGAATTCGCCTCCCCCTTGGAATTCGTCTTTTTGGACCACCGCTCGTTTGGCTCAACTCGTGGCCTATTATTTCTCACAAGATTTGTTGGAAATGGTACTTGTGCTCTTGCATCCTCTGCTGTCACGAGTGACACCTCGTGACTGCCTGTGTCATCCACCTGTTTATACTGTACAGTACTCGGGTATCATACAAGGATATTTGGGGCCCGGTAACACGAGCACACTCGCGCAACGTATTTTTTGTTTTGTTTTTGTTTAGCTAGCGGATGCCGGTTAGGTTTAGCTAGGGTAAACCCATTGAATTGAGAGAAAGCGCAGCGAAAGTGCTTGTGTTACCGGTCACGACTTTTTGCCCGACACCAAAAAATCCTCACTAGCTATCACTCAAGGCTCCTAATCTGGTTTAGTTCCCATACAAATTCAGAGCATCGTAAAGGAGCCGGGCCCGGCTTTTGTCTACCCCCGTGTTAGATATCGTGTTAGATATCGTGGGTTGTTCGCCGAAGCTTCGTCATAAGGTTGTTTTGGCTGTCATTGGTTGCGGGGCTCACTTGTCTTTTTTGCTCTCTCTTTTTCTTCTCTCTTGACTTCTCCTCTTTCAACAAGTTCTCTCCCTCAACGATAAACGAATGTAATGACCCGTCTTAACACAACTTTTGTTTGATCTTTAATCCCTCTCGTTCTCGCCCTTAGCAAATCGCTTTCTGCACTTTCTGTACCCAACAAGCGGCCGTGTAAACACTTCATTCGGCCCCACCGCTTACGGCGTTCGGCTCGCCAGGGATCATTTCTAACACCCCAGTACACCTAGTTCTTGACTCCTCTTTTCTTGCCTGTTTCCTCTCATCTGTCCCTTCTTCTTTGCTTCTTTCTGGTTTCTCGGTTTGGTCTCTTCGCGGTCGCTCAAAGACAATCCAAGTTACTTGCTCACTTTGATTACTTATTTCTACTCTATCTCGTGACACTCATCACCCAGCAAGTTTTAGGGGCCTGGATGTGTTAGAACTGCTGACATACAGTGTCATTCGTTAAGATAATACAATATCTGCCAGTATCCCAACCTCAACCCTACTCAAGGACACCCCTAAAACAACCACCATCCCCTCGGAGTGATTCCAGCAATCACATCCATGGATCATCCCATCTAGTATGGTTTGCTGCACCCTCGTGGTCCCCAATTCACCACTACCGAATCCCCTGGCCATCGGGCGTTTTCTCAATAAAGCTTGTCTTCCCACAGCGCAGCACGCCCACAGCTCGAGCTTGTATATACCACCTTCCCATCAATAGCCCCGCTTTGAAGGTGCAGTGGAAAGCAGTAATGTCTCAAAAATCATAGGGCAAACGTCCTGGAAAGCAACCTAACTTCCCGATTGTCCGGAGAGGAGGGCTTAGTTGGGTTTGTGGTGACAGGGGATTTCAACCTTAAGGAAGGGAGGGGGATAGGGGTTGGAGCGCTTTCATGGCAAAGGGCGTTTGTCAAAGGGAACAAAGTGGGTCTTGTAATTGGTTTCAAAATTATTGATGCTGAGATAATGATTGGTCATGAGAGTAATCACGGGAACAATTGTCTGAGGGTTCGAGACCGGATGCTATTCACGCTAGCAATGCACAACTAGTTCTAAGTTCTAACGGAAAAAAGAGTAAACCCTTTGCACAAGAGCCATTCCCCCACCCCAATTATTGTGCCGGAAGCCCAATGTAACGGCGAAGATCAGCCATCTTAGCCTCCATGCCTACCCCGGGGGGAATCTCAATTCCCAGAGCCGTAACCAGCGCCTCGACAGCACCATCTAGCACTCTTAGTTAGCTAATATTTGATTCTGGTATTTGGCAAGCTTCACTTACCCTGCAACTGTTTAAAATGCCAAAGGGAATACGGGAAACTAGGGATTTCCTGGTTTCCAACCCCGCGGAGAGGCGACAAGACGGTCCCATCATCGACAGCATGGCGGTTGGTGAAGCGAGCAAGTTGATTGTAATCCCTATTCAATCCATTTCCATTTAGCACTCAACTCAACTATTGTCCAGTATCAAAAAAAACCAAACGCGCCCAGGTAACTATTAGAATTAGATAAGCTACTCGCTTATTAGGATTGACTGTTAGGATAGTAAAAGTTTTTCCCGTTGCTACCTTGGCGCGTTCGTTTTTTTTTTTTGATATGTGACAATATGTAACTGTATGGGGAGGTCAACTCACAAGCGTACAACTTCTCTCCCGACTTCCAGGATAAGTGTATGAATTTCTTCGATAGCCGCATCCTGTTTGGCATCGTCGGTGATTAGGGCCCCAATACGGCCCTTGAGGTCGTCAATATCGATCGAAACATTGCGGGGGGTGAAGTTTTGGAACTTGTCCAACTCAGTTCTGGCGGTATCAAATCCCTCTCCGATAGCTCTGGATGAGTTGGCCACGTCACACAGTGCATTAAATAGGGCCCCGAAATTGGGTTGCGCCATTGGGGAAATTTTTTTACTACCGCCGGGAAGAAAGTAAGAGCTATGAAGGTGTGGAGGTGTGGAGGTGTGGAGGTGTGGAGGTGTGGAGGTGTGGAGGTGTGGAGGTGTGGAGATATGGAGATATGGAGGTGTGGAGGGGCGGAAAGGTCATAGGAGAAATCCACCTCTTAACTTGTGCACGTACAGGCGGTGTTACCCTCCTCTGCTGTGCCTGTCCCGTAGCATGACTTAAAGAAAAGAAAAACTGTTGGAAACTGCGGTTTTGTATCAACTTGTTTGCTTCTAGCCGCGTCATGCCATTTCTTAGGCACCTTTCTTTTCATTCTTCATTCACTAGTAAAGGGACTACGGACATGAAACAGTCTCAACTTCTACAACCTACTGGCAACTAGCCTCCTATTAGAAATCGTATTTGTGCTCTTAAGCGCCCCCCCCCCCCGGGACCAGAACCCGAGTGATTTCTTGTGATAAAAGATCCCCTGCCCCAAGTCAGGGTGGTGAGAGCTCCAGCAAATATCGGCTGGCGGAGGTATTCTCGGTAAAGGCGAGCGAGTAGATACTGCGAGTAGATACTGCGAGTAATACTAGTAACACACAAAACACCCTGTTAAAAAGAACAAAAGACAAAGCATAAAACAGCAGGATAATAATATGATGCCACCTCCGCACAACTACCGTACAAACGAACCATACTGCTATAGTATGGAAAAAATACTCAGCCAGTCACACCCAATCTCCAGATTCCGCATGTATTCCAGAGGTAAATACCCCCGGGACAATCCAACAAGGGACTACTACTTCCCAAAAAAGCTCGTAATCTTCTGACTTCCCTTATCCTTTCCCTTCCCTTTCGCGGGTGTGGCTTTCTTTTTCGCCCCACTCTTCGCGCTCCTTGGGGTATTCGCGATGGAGCTCACAGCCCTGGGACCCAACGGACTGGACAAGAGCTGCTCCTCCATCTCTAGTTTCCTAGCTAATTCTTCGTCGCCTTCTTCTTCCAGCCTATCCAGTCTTGCTAGCTTTCTGGCAAGCTCTTCATCACCACCTTCTTTCGATCTTTCTCTTTTTGCAGAGCTACTCTCTGCAGAGGGTGGGAGTGGGGCTTGCGAAGGCGATGATGATTCCATTTTGAAGGGGATGTGAGGAGTTAAGCTCGCTCCGGGAGCGTCTTTTCCCACCTTTTTAAGCCTTTGGCTTGAGGAAGGTGTTTTAGGCGTCATGAAGTTTTTCGTCGGTTTTTTTAAAGTCCCCGATTTCCTGGCTGAGCATTCGGGCTGGGAGTCCCCAGATGCTTCTTGTTTCACGGGGGAGCTTCCAGTGATTTCGACGCCGTCGTCATCCTCCTTCGGCGTGGCCTCGGGCTTGATGCCCTTTTTTGGCGTGAAGAAGTTTTTGATGTTGGATTTGTTCTCGGCTGAGTCTATGGGGATGATAAAGTTGGGGGAATCAAGGGCGACTTTCCCGACATCTTTAGAAACCGGGTAGACTTCCAGGGCGCCTTGGTAGGGCTTTAGGAGGGACTGGAGAGTTGGATTCCAGGATTTGGTCTTTGGAGACAGCCAGGCATTGAATTCGTCTGTTGTCACTCAGTTAGTTATGCATGCGAGGTGCGGAGGAAAGGAGGCGGACATGGCTCTAGTATAACTGGCATGCGTTCGTGCAAGAAAGACAGTTGCTCGTTGGATTCAGTGGTGATGATTGTGTATGTATATAACTTCTCTTGACTTCCTGTACATGGGGAAGTTAATACCGTCCTTTCGGCGATTCCAAGACAAAGCACATGCATACCTTCATACTGTACACAGTCCCACAACCCCGCAAAAAGCATCATCTCCCCATCCTTCCTCTTGACAAAATGCGGAATCTTCTCCTTCCCTTTATGTAGCCATTCATAAAACCCCAACGCCACGACAAGACACCGCTTATTATTCTTCATGCTCCAAAGGGGCTTATTCTCGGCAAGGCTGTCGGCGCGGCAGTTTGTCATTTTTAACAAACCTGGATAGTTCGGTGGTGTGGTGCTCCACGATGGTATTAATCCTAACTCCCTCGTATAGTGAGCTACTTTATTCGGTAAGACTGTCTTTCTCGGGAGTGGGCATACCCCATTTCATATACTCAAGAGCATATACCACCCCGGGCTCCCCTAGCATAGCACCTCCCGACGCTTCCTCTGGCGCATTCCCTGGATTGCCTGGAAGCGCCCGATATATCAACTGGTAATTCCCCGGCGCAACGTTGAAATGCCTCCGGATGTCGCCCTCCTCTTCCGGCGGTGCCCGGTCTACACGCACCCTGGCGGCCTCAAGTTGCAGACGAGCGTGACCGGGTCCGTCACCAACGGCGTATCTGTAGATCAGAACGTGAGAAATGTGCCATGCAAGAAGAAGAGAGGCGGGGTGTTTCATCATACCTTCCGCACATGGTTTGTACCCTACCGTGGCGGCGTGACTTCGCGTGAGGCGTTTGGATGAATCTCGAGGATAGCGGGGAGACGTGTTTCTGTCCTGATGGGTGATGTCATTTAGCTTCGGCTTGGCGCGGACGGTTGGCTGGCTTAAGAGCTTCTTCGCGTCAAGGATTGTAACCTTTTTTAGAACAGCCGGGAGATAGTGGCAACTCCCGGCGCGGAAGCCCGAGTTTGGGGCTGGTGGGTCTTGTCACTGCTAACTTTAATGAGATACCCAAGGTAATACTATTAAAGCGGAAAAATGGGTTTTATAAGGCGGCTCCCGCGTTATAAACCGTATTTTTTAAAGCCCGTGGAGGCAGCCCACGAGCTACGTTAAATATCTTAAGGTGCTGTTTGGCACGCCATCTTTTGTAAGGTTTACCATAAATATAGTTTGTAAGGTTAGTAGTGTTTGGCAGCACATTGTTTGAAGGGTAGAGTTTGAGAACCGTGTGAACTGCAGTTTGAAAGCAGTGTAGTTTAGCGTTAAAAAAGTTCTGAAAACATACCAGTGGTAAATATCTGGGTTTGCCCTCTAACAAACCTGATTTAATACTGTATGATAATTACGATACCTTATAAAAGTTTCTCCCGGTGTTTGGCAACCCATACCTTACAAATTACAGCTTAGCACAACCTATAAAACGCAGTTTGGGAACCTTTACAAAAGTTGGCGTGCCAAACAGCCCCTAACACTTTAATTCGGCCGTCATAGAGCGAGTGTTTAAACTTTAAGAACTTCTTGTGACGAACTTTTATTAGGGTGGGGAAAATGAACCTCTAAGTTATGGCATAACTAACACAACTTGGTATCAAGCTCTACCAGCCGACACTAAAGTTCAATCTGCCGCACCAGAAAGAAACAGAACACAAATCTAAAGATTCGCCGCAACCTTCATCCTATTCCTCGCCGCATCCACAACGAGCGCGACATGATGGCTGATCGCGACGATCCTACCCTGCTCATCGAATATGTCAACTGTGATATCCATCCTTCCGTTCTCAATGACCCTGCTCTCAACCCTGCGAAACAGCATGTCCCACCCACCCCGCTCAGGCCCCCTCTTCACCTCAATCGACAGAGCAAGCGTTGGGTACCAATGCGTCTTGCTTGTCTCAGCGTAGTTCTCCGGCAGCGGAAGAAACATATCGCTAAGATAACCCAGAGAGGTGATCGAGAGCTTCGATCCATCGGCCATTTTAACCCATTCCTCGCGCATGCTGGGGGAGTTCTTTTTGTCGCTTCCAAAGCGGCTTCCCGGGCTGGCTTTATAAAGGAGCTTCTTGGCGGCGGGGCGGACGTCGTGGAGAGGGTCGCCCGCGGTTGTATACCACGGCCCGTCAGAGCGGGGTGGTGGCGGTGGTGGTGGTACAGTTCTTAGTGTGGGGCCGTTCTGGTGCTCGGTCATGTGTGTGAATGCGATGTTTGCTTCTAGGCAGAGAAAGTCCTGATGGAGCGATATCCGAAGAAAAGTGTATTGTCGCCCGGTCTTGAGGACTGCCGCGACTAGTCTCGCCTGGCCGGGAGTGCAGCGGGAGAGGAAGGTTACAGCGCTGTGGATTGGATGCGGCTGGTTTAGCTTTGACAGCTCCGGATGTGAGGCCATGTGCTTCGTTCCTACATGGAGCAGGAGCGATGTCAAGTATCCTCCATGCGGAACTAATTTTCCCATCAGCGACAACGGAATAATTGGATTCGGAGGAGGTACAAACCGAAACCTATGCACCAATCCCTCGGCAACGTCGCCGAGTATTCGCCAGCTGTTATATTGACGGTGTCTGTCGCTATGGCTTCTTCGAACGAAGAGTATTTGAAGTCAGACTCGAAAATCGGTTTGTTAGGCCACAATGACATGTTCTGCAGTGGTTCCTTGCGGCGCTGGTCTGGGAAGAACCGAGAGTGGGGATGATGTCTACTTATGCTTTTGGTTGACGCCCTGGTTGGGAGTTCCCGAGGCTCGTGACCACGGGCATGATGCTGTGCCGGCAGTCCCCGAACAGTGAACCCTAACCCTAAGAGGGTTCCTTGTAAATTCAGATCTCGGCCGAGTCTATGGGGATAATGAAGTTGGGGGAATCAAGGGCGACTTTCCCGACATCTTTGGAAACCGGGTAGACTTCCAGAGCGTGGCATGTATAGAAGTGTAACTCTTTAGGGATTGTGAAAAATTGTAAAAAAAATCCCTCACTATACTTACAATAGTTTGTTTGTTGGTGGTAATTATGCTAGTGTTGTGTCGGCCGCATGGAACTATTCCTTAAGATGAGATTTTCAGGTATGGTTTCTTGCCCATATCCTAGATTGTATGGTTGTTTGTTGAAGAGATGTGTAAACTTTGGAATACCATATCGTATGGTATCATAATTTATCATAGTGGAGGACTTCCCGTAGGAATCTGGAAGAGATTTAGAAGTGGTCTTGGCATATTTTCACGCTAAAATCTAGAATATCGACTTCTAAATTCCTAAATTTTCTGAAATCTGAACCAGGGGGGGGAGGGGGTGGTTCAGATTTGAAAAGGTTCAGAATCTGGAAGCTTGCACACAATTGGTCAACTGGCCCCAAGACTACATTTCTTGACACATTATGCCCCGGTTCTCAATGCACAAAATGAAGGGCTGACAACTTATAGTAGGACACAATCCTATGAAAAATAATTTTCTACTTGTATATGTTTGGCTTCATATGTGTGGTTTCAATTTTCCACAACGATCATGATCTGGAAATTTGGAAAGTCATTTTTTTCTATGGGAACAACCTGCAATCCAGATTCTCGCTCCAAGCTCCAGATTTTTCTAGATTCCTACGGGAAGTCCTCCAGTATCATAAGAAACTGGAAAGGAGTCTTGAGTGAAGGTTATAGGTTCCAGCAATGGCCTTATGAGTTTAGTATCAGAAACCCTAAGAATCATGCCCGATGAATGGGCGCCCGCCCTTGCTCTTGAAAGGAGTTTCCCAACAAGGGAATTCTGCTGCCATTGTTCCTGGGTGGGCCCCGACCCTTAGGCTTGCTTCCCAGAACTGCCAAATATCCCGACGATATCCTCCGTGCCTTATAATCCTCCTTCACCACTTAATTCCCCTCGTCTCTGTTTTGGACAACTACCTTTTCTCCCTCCACAATCCTTACCACCGTAACGAAGCAAAATGTCCGTCAGTCCTGGAGTCTGGATCAAAGACTTTCTTGCGGGGGCAAAGTTTCGCAATGCCGAACGGCCCCTGGTAGCCAACAAAAACCCCGACGGCTTCACCTACCCAGCTGGAGAAGCTCCATTCGAACTCCTTTTTCGCCATAACCCAATCCTTTATAACCTCCTCCCTCTCCTCTCAACACCGTCATTGGTGTCTGTGTTCTTTGTCTCGAATTCCACAAAGAGTCTTCTGACTGATATGACCCCTTTCTTTCGTAACCTTGCCTTTGTACCTGAATCCAATCCAGTAAAGTGGATCTACAACGACGCATTCGACCACCCTTCCGAGGGAATTCCCAATCCCCTCAGACGGGCATTGGTTGACTTCCGGGAGCAGAGGAAGCAGGAGAAATCTGATGTTAGAGAAGCCAAAGAGATGATTTACCGGTATATGAGCGACACACTCAATGGCACAAACATTGTGTCTGGACAGCTGATTACCGAGAGGTACAAGTCGGTAAGGTACCATTACTATCGCCGCCTAAGGGGTAGACATATATGCAGGATGCTCGAGACATTTCCCGTCGGGAGACGCTTGACAACATTGATCATAGATGGGACCGGTGTTGATACCGACAGCCTAAAGTTTGTCTTGTCAAATATGGAAGGGACCTTGCGTGGTGTTAGCGCAAAATGGTGCAGGCACATCGAGTGCTACATGTGGTCTGAATGGATCTTGGAAGCAATGTACAAGACGACTCCGTTTGCGCTTCAGTGGCTAAACGTATGCTGTCCAATACCCCTAAACAAGTGGAGGTAAACTAACCTTCGTCTAGGTTTATGGATCTGGAAACACTCCAATTTCAGATTTCAGGTGGGATGAATACCCAGACCAATTAACTCCTCTCCGCCCACATCCAAGTGATCCGAAACTTCCCCGGGAAATTCCCGAGACGCTCTCGGACTGGAAGCCCAAGCCAAATCTCCTTGCAAATTTGATACCCTTCGAGACCCACTATGACAACACAATGGCACTGCTGACCCCACAGAATCTCAATACGCTTGGCTCCTGGAGCTTCCAGCATGCAAATCGCCAGGCTATTGGCTTGCAAAGAGAAACTTTCTTGAAATCTCATCCTCGGCCAGTTTTTTGGGACCCTCCTCAAAACTCTACGTTGTGCGATCCACACCCACTTATTGCTCTTCTGGTTGTTGCTAAATTTAAGAGCATTGAACTGGATATAAGCTATTGTATGAACGGGAGAAGGTGTTACAGTTTCTTATACAACAGACCAGAATTTGTGGGTGTTGATCAGGTCATTCCGGACAACCCGCCCTATGCCGTCACTATTTCCGACGCCTTGGGTGGGATTCCGCGTCGTTTTACATCCACTGCTGACGCGTGGGGAGACGAGATGAAATTGCATACGCATTGTGTCGCAGAGGTCGGGAAGAGGAGGGAGGATGGAGGTGGGGCTTGTGTGAATTGTGGAATGTGGGAGGACAAGCTTGCCGAAGAAGAGCACCGGGGGGGCACTCCCGGGAGAGATGTGGGGGGGATCCTAACTGGGGACTCCATTGGGCTCGGCAGAATTTCGGTTGGGAATCTTTGCTTAGAATGCACCACTAATATGACCTGTGTTTCTTGCAATGCGTATGCCAACCACCATCAAAATAAAGGATAAACCGGCCATTGAAAGCTTACTCATATGTTATTAGGTTCTACTGCAACTCATGTCTCTTCCGCAGCGTACCACCACTACCGCGCATTCCAACAGCAGTGACACTTCCGGATCCGGAATTCCTTCAAATGATTTGTAGCCAGAGCGTCCATGGACCCTACTGTCGGAACTGTGTGGATAAACACACCGACACTTGCGCCGACTGCGATGAAAAAGTGTGCAAAGAATGCCTTACCCCGGATGGTCTAGCCATTTCTACCAACATCTTTGGTAGAGCTCTCGACATTGATGAGAGCTATGGTGTCACATATCACGCCCGGCAGGAGCGCGCCGGGAGTTACAGTGGCTGGGATGAGGTACTCCTGGAAGAAGATGGCGCCAAACCCCACTACTATGAAACCGATAGTGACTCCGAAGCTAGTAGTGAGGTCAGCTCCAGGGACAGCCCTAGCTACTATGAAGATGATGACATGGAGGGGTCAATGGCGTACGCCCGTCAACCCGAGTTCGATGCGGAGATTGAGGGGGAGGAGGATTCCACCGAAAGTTCGTCATATTCAGCGTCCTGGCATTCCACTAACTCGCCTAAGGAGCATGGAGAGTCTCCATCTTCCCCCACACAGGACCCTGATTCGGAGCTTCGCCGTTCCTCTTTATCTTCGCGCCTTCACCAGCTAATGCAGGACCCACGAATTATTCTCAGCACACGCATAACAGAGAAATGCTGTGGCTGCGACGACCTCCTCTGTTCCTTCTGCCTAAACTACGACGCGGATCCGGGTGCCGAGATTTATGAAGCCACGGAGTATCAATCCTGCGCCGGCGAGTGCGGATTGCGCATTTGCAAGCCCTGCCTGCATGGCGAAGAGTTTGTGACGGTGTGGTGCTATGAGAAGTGTGGCGCCTGGCTTTGTTCTCTCTGCACTTACGCGAAGGGAGAGCTGACGTTCGTGTGCCATCCCGGCGGCAGAGGGGAGGCATGGGGATGGGGTCACGGGGAATTTCTTCCTTTCAGGTGGTGGACCTGCAGGTATCTCGGGATCCTAAATTGCAACCCTGAACCGGAGGCTGAGCATGACGATGAGTCCGGGGATGATGAGTCCGGGGATGATGAGCCCGGGGACGGCGATGAGCCGGGTAGCGACTGTGGATCTAAGGACGATAGTGGCTGAGCACTGTAGAGTATGGGTAACTACCATTATTGGGTTGCGGGAAATGTTTGTTGGGGGGTTTGAGGGTAAACCATAGTGTTGCTGTTTGTTATTTCGATTTAGTTAGCAGGCTCGCGCCCGAGAAATTTCAACTCACCACAACGCTAAGCTACGGGTTATGGACCTTTGCGTGTCCCGCGCAGCAAAGATAAATCACCATTTGGTAGGCGGTCGTTGGCACCGTGCTGGTTTTTCGAATCGTTTTCTCAATCACTGTTTTAGATCCTGTTTGGCACCCTAGAGATACTCGGCTGTTTTCACTTATTATATTCTGAGCATTTTCAATTGTAAAAATACGGATAAACAGAGCTGTGTTTTGCACATACTGGGGGGTTTCAAACATAAAAGGGTCGAAAAAAAGTAAGCTTATTCTGGTATTTCAGGTAATTTTAGTGTGCACAGAAGCGGTTGATTTACTGTTACTTCACCGTACCACCGATGTCAAGGGGTCGGTAATGAACCATGATCAGAGTTTAACCTTGGTAAAGTGAGAATATGTGTATCGATAAGAAATGCATTTCCAGACAACAAACGAATTGACAATGTGTCTCACTCTTCAACCCACAAGCCAACTTCAAGATACCAGGTCAGCCCATGCTATGCTAGGCCCACGCCAAACACAGATCCATCTATCATTTCCTCAATCCTCCCTCCTCTTCCACCAGTGCCCGGTTTGCACGTAATCGGTATTCCTGATGTTGGGGGGCAATGTAACCGGGCCCGTCCCCGACGACGTATCTGTAGATCTGAGTGAGAAATGTGCCCTGCAAGGAAGACGGGTGGGGTGTTTCGTCGTACCTTCCACACATAGTTTGTACTGTAGCGCGGCGGCGCAACTTCTCGTCAGGCGTTTGGAGGAATCCGGAGGATGGTGGGCAGACGTGTTTTTGTCCTGAGTGGAGACGTCACCTTGCTTCGGCCTGGCGAGGATAGCCCTGTTGTGGGGAAATCCAATCCAATTTGCATGAAAGACATCCGACTTCACTTGTAAAGAGTCACGATGGCCCCCCCTCTGATAGCACTTGAAAGGCTTTTTCCTTTGGCCACGCTGTTTCCTATATTATTCTCAACCCGCGAGCTCTAAAATGTAGGTACTAAATTATTACCTTGCAGGAACATTGGCGACCAGTTGGCAGCATTTCATGACAGATCCAACATTGCATAAATTCGAGTGAGGGGAGATTTGTCCGTGTGAGTTGCTCACGGGAGGAGAATCGCTTAGTCATGGAGCTGTCGGTGGTCATTGGCGGTGGGTATCGCCCGTCTTTTCAAAATCTTCTTTCTCGCTTGCCCTGCACGAAGTTTTCCTTTTTCTTTCTTTCATGTGTGTCGTCGGTATTTTTGTTTCGACGACATTGGAAGTATATATACTGTACAGATATTGCACACCCACACGCGAGAGATTAGGAAACGGCTCAGAGCCTGGGGCTTGGTCGATGCCCGGCGAGGGAGGAGTGCGGTACTGTGTGCTAGTGCAATGAGTGCACTGAGCGTGAGAAAGACTACCGGTCAATAAAATTGAAGTCCCAACTTGCTTCTCATTTGCCTTTTCATATCTTTCTCATTTTCGTCCTTGCACCTTCCGCATCCAAGTAGCCGCTGTGGAATTCGTCTTTCTGAACCACCGCTCATTTGGTTTAACTCGCGGTCTATCATTTCCTGACAAGATTTGTTGGAAATTGTACTTGAGCTCTTAATTCTTCTCTAGTCACGAGTGACACCTGGTGACTGCTTACCTCCTTTACTTGTTTGTATAGTGCCGTTAGAAGAGCTCGGGGGCAAACGCCAAACCACACCAAATGTGCCACATTGCAAGATGCCCCAACACTAGAATGCCTAATAGCACTACAATTCTCCGACATTTAAAAAAATCAGGTACTATCTCAAATTCAGTATTCTGAGCTGTTAGGGCTTCTAGATAGTTCTAGACACCTCTTGAAGCGGTGGCGCACTGAGAGCAAGGAGGTGCGGCAGCAACCAGGATATTATGTGCATGTTCCATTGGTTAGGGGGTATGGGGTTGGTTGATGTGTCTGCACTGCGCTTGTGCTAATAGATGTAGATTTGGTGAGCGGTAATTCTTGCATGGCAATGGTATATCACCTGGGGGTGATGTTTTTTTGGAACTGATTTTTGTGAAGTTCGTCGTCAGTAGTCACTCGGATTGAAAATGGTTTTGGCAAAAGTGCCTTTTCTTTGGGCAAAGGTAGAACCTGGAAGGAGACCTCGAGGAGTGTTATAAGAAATCTGAAATACTGGGGACTGTTTGCCGAAGGAATCTGAGCTGAGCAGGCATATTGGCTGTAGTATCGGGATCCAAGTTGTATATTTGAGCGGTCCGGGGTGTGTAAGGAGCATAAGACTTCCGTAACACAATATTCGGGGGATTGCACTCAAGTTGGGTACTGCGAGTAAATGGGATATTCAACGAGCGCCAGGTGCTATCATCTAGTGGTTTATCATTCCGGCTGTTTCTCAGTGCCTGAAAGTACCATAAACGGGAAAACCATAGGTAAAGGTTTCGATGGGTTAGTCGGCACTAGGAGAAAACAGATATCATAAAAGGAAGATAGCTAATGCAAAAGGGGTCTAACGGCAAGGGTTAAAGGTATATTCTCCTTACTTGGTCTATTAACGTTTCATTTATTTGAATGCACCAGCGATTCTCCTCTGCTTCTGTCTGTTGGCCCATCGAAGCCTCTAGGGGGTGAGCGCGAGATAACAATGGGCTTTAGCACTATGGGATCCTGCCCGGAACACTACTTAGGCGCTCGCGATATCGCTTGGGATAGCCAAACGGAGTACTAGACGGACAAACCCCAAAGCTACCGCACAGGTGAAGAGAATTTGATTATGGATACTACGAGCAATACTAGTAACACATAAAACACCCCGATAAAAGAACAAAAGGCAAAACTTGAACACCAGGACAAAAATATAACGCCACCTTAGTACAACTAGGGCACAAACGAACCACACTACTATAGTAAGGAAAAATACTCAACCGGTTACACCAAATCTCTAGATTCCGCATGTGTTCTAGAGGTATACACACCCAGAACAATCCAACAGGGGACGGCTAGTTCCCAAAAAAGCTCGTAATCTTCTGGCTTCCCTTATCCTTTCCCTTCCCTTTCGTGAGCGTGGCTTTCGTTTTCGCCCTACCCCTCGCGCTCTTTGGGGTATTCACGACGGACCCACAACCCTGGGGCCCAGCGGACTAGACAATAGCCGCTCCTCCATCTCTAGTTTCCTAGCTAATTCCCCGTCGTCTTCTTCTTCTGGCTTATCCAGTCTTACCAATTTTCCGGCAAGCTCTTCATCGCCACCTTCCGGTCTTTCTCTTTTTCCGGAGCAGCTTGTTGCGGAGGGTGGGAGTGGGGCTTGCGAGGGCAATGGTGGCTCCATTTTGAAGGGGATGTGAAGAGCCAAACTCGCTCCAGGAGCGCCCCTTCCCTCCTTTTTAAGTTTTTGGCTTGAGGAAGGTGCCTTAGGCGTCGTGAAGTTTTTCATCTGTTTCTTTGAAGTCCCCGATTTCCTGGCTGTGCTTTCGGGCTGGGAATCCCCAGATGCTTCTTGTTTCACGGGGGAGCTTCCAGTGATTTCGACGCCGTCGTCATCCTCCTTCAGCGTGGCCTCGGGCTTGATGCCCCCCTTTTTTTGTCGTGAAGAGGGTTCTGATGTTGGATTTATTCTCGGCTGAGTATGTAGGTGATGAAGTTGGGGGAATAAAGGGCGACTTTCATGACATCTTTAGAAACCGGGTAGACTTTCAGGGCGCCTTGGTAGCGCTTTAGGAGAGACTGGAGAGTTGGATTCTAGGATTTGGTCTTTGGGGACAGCTAGGGATTGACTTCGTCTGTTGTCACTCAGTTAGCTATGCATGCGAGATGTGGGGGAAAATAGGCGGACATGGCTCTAGTATAACTGGCATGCGCTCGTGCAAGAACGATATTTGCTCGCGGGATTCGGTGGTGGTGATTGTGTATGTATATAACTTTTCTTGACTTCCTGTCCATGAGCCTTAACACCGCTCTTTCGGTGACTCCAAGACAAATCATCTGCATACCTTCATACTGTGCACAGTCCCATAACCCCGCAAAAAGCATCATCTCCCCATCCTTCCTCTTGGTAATTCCCCGGTGCAATGTTGAAATCCTTCCGAAGGTTACCCTCCTCTTACGGTGGTGCCGAGTCTGCACGCACTCTGCTAGGCTCAAGTCGCATGCGAGTGTGACCGGTCCGTCACCAACGGCGTATCTGTAGATCAGAGCATGAGAAATGTGCGATGCAAGGAAGAAGAGAGGCGGGGTGTTTCATAGTACCTTGCGCATATAGTTTGTACCCTACCGTGGCGGCGTGACTTCGCGTGAGGCGTTTGGAAGAATCTGGAGGCTGGCGGGGAGACGTGTTTCTGTGATGTCATTTAGCTTTGGCTTGGCGCGTACACGACCACTAGTGGAACTTATTTATAGATAATTACTAGTGGTGTAAAGTGGTAGGAGCGGGGGAGGGATCAATGGAAGGAGGGATGGAAGGGAGGAGGGGTAGAAGGGGGGAGTGGAGAAGGGTGATAAACTGACAAGGGAAGAAGCTATTACCCTAGTGGAAATAGCTTACCTAATAGAGCGAGATATATAGCGTCATAAGATGATCGTATATCCGAACCCATGCTCCCTCAGTTAGGAGTGTCCTGGAGGCATCGAGGGGAAGACCCAGGTTACTAGGTGAGTGCACGTTCCGAGAATTGGTTAATTGATTGGAACGATGTTGAGAGAATACTACTCCACTCATTCTTAGTTGCATAAGCATAGACAGCATAATGCTTTGATAGCTAGATATCGGAACTGATCACTCCTTATTTCATATTACTATTAGTATGTAAGCAAACAGGCCGAATATTCATACATAGTCTATCATGATAAAGATATCGAAGAGTGTCTACTGGTGGAGTGGGGACGCTCTCAGAGGAAATAGCAGTTCAGGAATTTTCTAAGTTGAGCTGGGAAGGTTCTCCCTGGCAGGGTCAAATGGGGTTCACACTCCAGCCTGATGAACTACATAGTTAAGAAGATACCTCTTAACTAGAGAAGCGGAAGTAGCATGAACATTAGTATAAATAGTAGGTCTTTCCACTAGTGGTTGATGTTCAAAATATGGCTATGGTGCACAATCTATACTGCTATGTAGATAATATCACGCAAGTACGAGGGGGTTGCATTGCACGCTAAGTGAGGAGGAATTGTGTGGTAGAAGAGCAGATTGGTAGGTATTCTGGTTCTTATTCTTCTAAGCGAGATGAGCTGTAACTTTAGTATTTATACAGGAAGCGCGCTCCCCATATAACAAAGAAACATAAGGGAAAACATAAGTGCCAACCATGTTTGACTCTGTAAACCTGCCAAGAAAATCCCAATAAAGTATGCGTAAATCCATAGGGGTGTGAGGGAATAATTAGGAATAATCATGCATGATATGACCAAGAAAGATGCATAAAGTGATGCATAAACAACCGTGATATCCTGAACACCAGATAAGGAAACATATAAGAAAACCTCTAATTGTTATCATGAAATATTAATAAAATACAGGCAATTATATCTTAGCTGTAGTAATGTCCGCCGTGTACAGGTGAAGCTGGGAACGCATACCAAGTAGAGAAATATATGTTATTATCAGTAGAAATATACATATGAAACGTATTATAAGGAAAAAACAACAGTTGAAAGGATTGTAAAGCAGCAGAGAAGAGACCTTAGTAACAATATAACAAGTTAAGTGAGTTATATTTTAACTCTTTAATATTTGACTATACTTTACTTCTTTACCTTTACCAAACAATTATCTACGAGCCTTTCTGACTACTAATCCGTTGTCTCAAATTTCCCTGGCTTGGTTGGCTCAGAATCCAACTGTATCAGCTATCCCATAACACAAGCGAGGGGTGAGAACTCAATAACTTGGGTGCAAACAGATATGATAGATAAAATATGTAGTTACAAGGTGTCACTTGTAGCTGCAGAGAATACCAGAGCTCAAGAACAACCTTGTTGGAAATGATCCTTAGTTAGACAAGTACTTTATGCAGTAGGTAGAATGAAGTGTTTGCAAGTCATGTGATGGGTAAAGATAGTCTGGGAAGAACCTTACTGAGTGTGAGAATAAGAGAGAGATTCAAGGTCAAAAGGAAAGTCAGGTTAAGAGTGTTTCATTAGCTTTTGTTATTGTGTAGAATGAACTTGTTGAGTGGAGAGAAGGACTTTATGGATATTTATTCATATTGTTAATATCACATTTCTATCTCGGCTTCTCCTTCTTCATCTCGCTTACTATTTCATTCTCCTTTCAGTCATTCACTCTGAAATAAGTCTGTAAATCATGAAGCCTGCATACTTGACCCTTAAGGAAGAAGAAAATACCTCTCTGAGAGAGAAAAGGCTCCTTAGAAAAAGAAAAAACATAAAAGTACAAAAGAAAATGAAAGAAAATTGAGGATAGAGGTGTGAATAAAAGAAGAGGAAAAAATAAAAAGGGTTCAGATTTTTCTTTCATCTCATCACATAGTTGCGAAGTGCCCACAATATTATTATTGATGAAGTACTTGTTCTCCAACCCTGAACCATTTCTGAAGTTCAGCTTTTTTTGTGTCAAGAGTGCCAATAGGGATAATTATCCCCAGTTGGTCAAGTAGATTATTGATGGCGAGGCCTACCAGCTTTCTATTAGTTTTAATTTTGAAAGTGTATTAGAATGATTAACCTACTATCCATATCATAGAGAGCTTAAAGATTGATAGAGAATTTGGAAATAGGGAGATTATTTATCCTGGATGAGGAATAAAGTGACTGCAAGCAAGTCTTCACTTTGGAGTTAGCGATTCTTGCTATAGTATTGACTCAGCACTTTCTATATATTCCAATATAAGTTAGTATCCAATTGAAAATAGAGTAAGAATCTGCATACTGATGGATGATCTACTCCAGTTGATCCTGATGAACATTAAGTAAGTATTGGTCAGATGTGGATTGCCGTTCATTGATATCCTCAGGGATAATGTTTCTGATGTTGCAGAGCTCCTCTTCTGCCCCCTCAATTCTGTAACTGATATTGGTTACCACTGATTGCTGCATACACTGTTTTAAGTATTGTGTGATACTTGATTTGTGTTATTATGATATTTTGTTTCATGTATCAGAGTAATATGTTGATTGTTTTATGTTTATTTCAGGTATCAGAGAGATATGTTCATTGTGTTATGTCTTATTTTAAGTATCATTTAATACTTAAGAAGTTGTGTTTTCACAATTAGACAATGATGATAGTGTCTAGTTAGTTTGTAATATTTATGAGACTCTGGATAAGCCAGACTAATATATTGAAGACTTGTCCTTCTCTAAATTTAGAGAAGACAGACTTCGACAGACAGTGTTTTCAATATACTTAGCCGAACAGTTACTTCTTCAGTTCAGTTCAAGAATCATTAGGTTTCATACCTGGTTACCCTGACTACACTCCTAGTAGTTCCAAGGGTGTAAGATGTTTGTTCATAGTAGAAACAAACCTTTGCAGTCTCCAGTACATTACCTCAATATAACACTCATTTGGTATCAGAGAAAGCACTATTATCCTTCATAAAAGACCTCACTACCCTATAGGGCAGTTACAGATTCAGTTGGTAACATCTCTAAGGCCGATGACAACTACTGTTAAAGATCTGGTAATTGTGTTGAAATTGGATGTTTCTATTATTTATGAGAGAGTAGGCTAGATGGGTGGAAGGGCTGGAGGTGGGGTGATGGAAGGTGAGATATAGGGAATAGGGGATGGATAGGAGGAGGGATTAATAGAAGGAGAGAGGGAAGGAGGGAGAGAAGGATGGATGGATGGAAGCAGGGATGGACGGAAGGAAGGAAGGAGGGATGAAAGGAGGGATGGATGGAGGGATGAAAGAAGGGATGGAAGAAGGGATGGAAGAAGGGATGGGTGAAAGGAAGGAAGCAAACATAAGTAAATGACTAGGGTTTAGGGATGCGATCCAACGGACTGGACAAGAGCCGCTCCTCCATCTCTACCTTCCTAGCTAATTCCTCTTCACCGTCTTCTAGCCTATCCAATCTTGCCAGCTTTCTGGCAAGCTCTCCATCACCCCCTTCTTCAGGTCTTTCTCTTTTTGCAGGGCTGCTCTACACAGTCCAACAACCCCACGAAAAGCGTCATCTCCCCATCCTTCCTTTTAACAAAATGCGAAATCTTCCCCTTCCCTTTATGCCGCCATTCATGAAACCCCAATGCCACTACAATACACCGCTTACTATTCTTCATACTCCAAAGGGCTTATTCTCGGCAAGGCTGTCGGAGCGCCAATTTGTCATTTTTAACAAGCCCGGATAATTCGGTGAAGTACTCCATGAGTGTATTAATCCTAACTCCCTCGTATAGTGAGCTATTTTATTCGATAAGACTGTCTTTCTCAGATGTGGACATACCCCATTTCATATACTCAAGAGCACACACCATCCCGGGCTCCTCAAGTGTAGCACCTCCCCACTTTTCCTCTGGCGCATTCCCTGGATTACCTGGAAGGGCCCGATATACCAACTGGCAATTCCCCGGCGCAATGTTGAAGTGTCTCCGGATGTAGCCCTCCTCTTCCGGCAGTGCCCGGTTTACACTTAATCTGTATTCCTGAAGTTGGGCGGCAACTTAACCTGACAAGATTTGTTGGAAATGTCACTTGTGCTCTTAATTCCCCAGTAGTCACGAGTGACACCTGGTGACTGCTTACCTCCTTTACTTGTTTGTATAGTGCCGTTAGAAAAGCTCGGGGACAAACGCCAAACCACACCAAATGTGCCACATTGCAAGATGCCCCAACACTAGAATGCCTAATAGCACTACAATTCTCCGACATTTAAAAAAATCAGGTACTATCTCAAATTCAGTATTCTGAGCTGGTAGGGTCTCTAGATAGTTCTAGGACTTGTAGACACCTCTTGGGGTGGTGACGCATTGGGAGCAAGGAGGTGTGACAGCGATCGGGATATTATGTACGTGTACTAGGAGGGTATTCAATTGGTTAGGGGGTACGGGGTTGGTTGATGTGGCTGCACTGGGCTTGTGCTAATAGACGTATATTTGGTCAGCTATAGTTTCTTGCATGGCAAGAGTATATCTCTTAGAGTCATGTTTTTTTGGAAGGGATTTTTGTGAAGCCCGTAATTGGTGGTCACTCGGATTGAAAATGGTTTTGGCAAAAGCGCCTCTTCTTTGATGTAAAGGTAGGGCTTGGACGGAGACATTGATGTGCTATAGGGGATCTGAAATACCAGGGACTGCTGTAGCATCAAGATCCAAGTTGTATATATAAGCAGTAGTCCGGGGTGTGTTAAGGAGCGTAAGAGGCTAGGTGTTGCTCTATTGATAACAATGAACCACCCGACACACTGGTAAATTTGCTAAAGCGAATTACCTTGCTACGGTATGGTTTGTGCGAGAGTGCTTCGATGTATTTAGGCGGATAGCACATCATCTGGCTATCTCCACCCAGGTTTTGTTCTCACTCTGCGAGGGAGCATACAGGAAAGAACACGCATACTAGTAGAGGTCATGCTTCGGTTTTTTTGGTTATGGATTGCAATACAGTGCCAGAGGCGCCAATTTGATGATATGGAGTTAGGATTGTTTCGGTCTTTTGTTAATTTTTTTGAGCTGATTGAGAGTTCATACCTACCTTATCCCCAGGCTTGACCGCTCAATATCGAGTGCTGTGCTGTACTCGAGTACTCGAGTACTCGTGTCTCCGCGCCAAGATTGGGCACCACTTTGGGAATAGCCTCTGCAGGCCGTACAGAGGATAGTCTTGACGCCGCTTTTCTCAAGAAATACTGAAGTGGAAAAATCCTGAACTAATATCTAAGTCAATATCGAGATTTTGCACGGCCGAACGCACTCCAGTTGCCACAGTAACAACGTGGGTAAGGGTTACTGGAGTGCAGACAGGAAGTGCGGGGGCTCGCACGCACTCCTGGAGTGCAGCCTTCTGAACGCACTTCGCCTTGAATTTGGAGGGTAAACAAATGATATGATCGGAGGATTTCAATGTCGTAACCAAAACCCTACTCAAGCACACCGAACAATGTATGATAGTACAAGTACTGTACCCTAGATAGTCAAAATCCCGAAATGGAAAAAGTGTTTAAAATAAATATAAGGCCCTGCTCGGCATGTACCAATGAAAATATATCGCAATAAAAGTTGAAAATGGCATATATGCTAATAAAAATATTCAGTAGTGAAAAAATATATAGCTGTTCGGTAACCATTTTATAATTTTGTAGAAAAATATCAATAGCCCTATAACATAGATGAGGGCAACAACAAAACAAAAATTTCTTATATAATGTATATTGAGAAAAGGTTTTCTTCATTAAACAACCAATAGCCTCCCTTCTTAAACCATCAATTATCCACAACTACCTCAATCTATCTGCCTCTATATTTCGCTATTTCATCCAGTTTTATTCTTCATTGTAAGTTTTTCCATACTATCATTTGATTTATTTCTGGTAAAACTGGTACTCTTTCAAATCTATGATCTGTTACTAATAATAGTTTGTGTATTTGATTATCAGAAAATGGGAAACAGTGTCTGGGTTGAAGACAGTGAGAGATTCCTTATCGAGGCGCTACTCAGACATGTCGATAATGGTGATCGTGGCGAAAATGGGTTTAAAAAGGCAGTCTGGCTAAGCATTGTTGGTGAACTAAACAATGCTTATAAAGACGTAAGTACCAAACCGTTTACGGTTGCTCAAGCCAAAAGCAAGGAAGTTATTGTAAGTTTGTACTAATCTAACATGAATTGTTTCTATATTAATATTGTTATTTATAACTTGAGCAAAAGCTAATAGCAATATAGTTGAAAAAGGAGTTTGATATTGTTCATGCCATTCGTCAGAATTCTGGGTTTGGGTGGGATGATAATAGAGGTTTGCCAACTGCTTCAGCCGAGGTGTGGAGAGTTTATCTAGATGTAAGTTATTGAATTCATTGTTAATCAAAAAATCAATACTAAGCATTTACTAGAGTCATAAAGAGGCTTCGAAGTATAGACATAAGGGCTTTCCTCTTTACGACCTTTTGGCAAGTCTATTTCTAGGAGTACGTGCCTTAGGCCAGTATGCTTGTACAGCCTCTATAAGATCTCAGGTTGAGGAGGGTCAGGAAAGCAATGCCGATTCAAGTGATGCTTTCCAAGTCTCCCAATCACACTCTGCGGATGATTTGTCAATCCTCTTTGACATTGATTCCCAGAGTGGGCTAGGAGAGGAAGCATCAAGCAGTAGGCCAAATTTTAATACTATGCTTTTGGAGGACCAAACACCACTTCGCCGTCAGAGATCTGCTTCTGATTCGCTTGATCAGCCTTCTGTGTCAACTGCCCTTCATGAAGCAACCCCACCCCGCAGGAAACATCTTGGAGCAACAAAGGTTGCCCAATCATCCCTGACTACAGCATTAAGTCAAGCAACAAGTGAGGCTGTACATCAGCGGGAACATGGTATACCATCAAAACATGAGCGTGCTATTAAGATCTTGGAAGAATGCTATTCAGATAAACTCACTATAGATGAGATGGTTAAGGCAGTTTCCCTTTTTGAGGATAGAGCAAAGGCCTGTGTATTTATAGCTCTGTCAGCTGGAATTATTAGAGATGCTTGGCTTAGAGGCCAAATTCGCATTTAAGTGAGATGTTTGTAGACTATAAAGTTTGCTAGAATTTGTACAGCTCACTGGTTTTTTTTTTTTCCTGTAGATCAAATTTTAAAATAGGATTTTTTTATTATTATTAGAAGTGCCTATGTGACATGCTATCTAATTTAACCTATGTCTTGCAAGATATGACTGATACTCCACCCACATATCTTGTGCAATCTGTTCTCTAATTGCTAACATGGTTTGAGAAGCTTGGCCTTCTAGAGCTACAGTCTCCTGACTTCCATTGTTAATATCCCTAACTGTATCCTCATCCTCATCATCTCCATCACCTGAATCCTCCTGAGAGGCCTGCGGATTTCCTGCTACCCGTTGATTTAAGGTTAGCATACTAGTTCAATCTAAATACTTGATAATAGAAACAAGAAGTAATAAATAACAAAAATACATACTAGATTCTCCTGGGCAATCAATATAACGTTCCGCCTCAGAAGATTCCTTGCGGATAAAGTTGTGCAATCCGGCCAAAACAACCACATCAGCAAAAAAACTCGATTTTGCATCCACACGCATCTGAACGCACCCTGTAGTGGAGTTTGCATCTGGTCAGCATCCTGTGCATTCCATGAATCTAGTTTTAAACTTCAGAAGCCAAAATGGACATGTAAATGTTGTCCGTTAGGGCTGAAAATTCATGTTTGTCTACGTAATTGTTAGATTAATCTTAAAATGAAACGGGTTTTTTGATTACATAACTTCAAAAAAATTGTCCCACAGAACGCAGCCAGAAGATGCAGGGTGCGCTGAAATGCAAATAACGCAAACTGATTTTTTTTGCTGATACACAAGCTTTACTTGGCTAACCATTGGATACTCTGGTTGTCCTCGCAAGATGGCAAAACGACGCTTCAGAATGCCAAACGTGCATTCAATTACATTTCGTAATTGTGAGTGCCGAAGATTGAATAGTTTTTCTTTATTTCTCGGTCTATTTATATTCAATACTTGATTAGTACTGATTGTTTGATACTTTTATATTCACAATGGATAAAGAAATCAGAATATTACGTACCTTTTACGTGATTGATAATGCTCACGTAAATGATACCTTATACCACGGTATGGTGTCAAACATTTGTCATCCAAGGCATATCCAGCATCTCCTAGATAATATTTGCCATAGGGAACAGTAAACCCCTTAGTCAATGCATCTTTAAAAACTCTGCGATCATGGGCTGAGCCCTCCCAGCCAGACAACACATAACAAAAATACATACTGAAAGTACAGGCAGCAAAGACATTTTGCGTTACCTGTCCTTTCCTGTTACGATAAGCTGCTACCTGACTCTTGGAGATATGTGCTGCTATATGGGTACCATCCATAGCTCCAAGTACCTCTTTGAAAAAGGGATAGAACTTGGAGTTACGCTGAACCTTATAAGGGCATTCATTTGGTGGTAGAGTGATAAACTCTTGTGCCAATACCATAAGAGCATCAAGAACCTGGTTAAAATACCTTATTCAATCAAAATTAGCTATCTAGTTTACTATATCTGACTATTATGAATTTACTAAAATCATACACAACTAGGAGAAACTTACTCGCTAACACTCCCTGCCCCATGTTGAAATCGTTCCTGAACCTCACGGCTCGATCTGTTGTGTGATACAGTCCAGATAAACATAGCCACCTGTTCGTTAACTGCTAACGTATTTTACCTAGTATTGGGACATGTCATAGTTATGGGACACTTTTACAACATAGCAACAGGATATATAAAATACTTATATCTCCATCAATACAGGCTTAATAGATTTACAAATTGTAGGCAATAAGGACAAACCACTTGGCTATTGGCTAGCAAAAGTTGAATTAAATTCATGTCATTGTCAATGATTGAGTTCTTGATGAATAGTAAGTAGGGAAAAATATGTAGCAGTAAATTAAAGGAAGTTGGAGAAATGAAAATCCAATATTCTGGAGGGCAATTTAAGGCAGCTGAAAGCTCTGGGTCTGGAGAATCATACTCTCGATTTGCAAAGAAAAAGCTCTTGTATTTATCCCAAGTCGTGAATTTGAAATGTTGGAGTCAAATCTGCTTCTCACAATTGTATTTTTTTCTCCAATCACTATACAATGAAAATCAACATAATAAGTTCAAAAAAGCCCACCTCCACTCACACAAAGCAAACAACCTCTCTAATACAGAGGGAACGAAATTAGACTATGAGCTCAGATGGGGAAGATTCTGGTAGTGTAAGGTTGACTGGCATGGATGAGGTAAGCGATTGTGAGGTGGTTGCTGAGGTATATTATACTGTATTAATAAGTACTATACTTTAAACTAACGACTTGGGTCCTGTAAAATTCCAATCAACTTACAACTACTTCCCAATTAAAGCTCAGACCTCAGTATACCTGTACCAGAAAACAAAATAATTTTGCCATTTTTGCTCCAGATTTGGCATCTGAATAGCTAAACATGTTTGAAATTCTTTGTTTTTATACTAAATATATGATAATTTCAGTACTGGTAGTCTAGTGAACCTGTAATTTGACAGATGAATTCAAGGCCCTATGGGCATTCTAAATATAAAATCTGATGTGATTCTATATACTTTGTATTGCTCTGTTGGTGTTTTTGTATGTTATATTTCTGAGTTAAAAAGTGTCCCATAACTATGACATGTCCCAACACTAGGTAAAATACGTTATATGCTTAGTTGATCCTAAGTAACCACTAGCCTCTAAAATATCACATAGTTTGCAAAACACTTTGCGTGACATACAAAATATCTCCTGAAACCGCTGCTCCTGTGTATTAATTGATAAGAGTTCAGCAAGATAAGCCTGTCCTGTCAGTATAGAGTTACGCATTGGCCTAGCTCCAAACCTATGATGAATTAACTCTTCAATATTGGCAACAATATGAAGTAGCTGGGAGCCATTCATTTGACATCGTACTATATCCCTTTGGGAATTGTTAGAATCAGAATCGGAGTCGGAGCTACTTCCCTTTAAAGAAAAACTATCATTATCATTGTCATTTAGACTATTGCTACGAGGCACTTCATGGTCCTCCATTATAATCACAAGCTAGTACTCACAGTAAATAGAGTTAGGTAGCCGAATTGCCTCAATTATGAGTTTCTTTTCAAATTATATAACAGCTGCCTTTTTTTCAACAAATAAAAAAATGAATCATATTTCATGATTTAAAACCTAGCCCTATAATAAATATATAGAATAAAAATTTATAAACACAATAAAAAAATATCATAGTTTAATGTCCAGTGCTGAGCACCCCCCTATATAAAAACTTTAATATGCCACAATTTATACTATAAAAGTCACTTTTATGCTATAAAAGTGACATGCCGAGCAGGGCCTTAAAGATAAATATTATGACTCTATATTTTAAAGTACCTGTAGCCAGATTTTCACAGTAGAATCTCTCTTATTAGTAGAGATAATCCAATTAAGGTTTTATTTTTCAATCGTTGTCATTTGAGTGAGCAGAATCCTAGTAGTGAGCTGGATCACTGTAATTTATATTATGGATATTTATCAGCATTGTTGATGTCATATTTCTATCTTGGCTTCTCCTTTTCCCTCTTACTTACTGTCTCATTATCCTTTCTATCATCCATTCTCCAATGGGTCTGTAAATTATGAAGCCTTTTTCCTTGCCCCTTAGGAACGAAGTAAATGCATCTCTGAACTTCTTAGAAAAACAAAAAACATAAAAGTACAAAAGAAAACCAACGACAGTTGTATCAACAAAAGAAGAGAAAAAAACAAAAGGATTTTAGATTTTTCTTTTATCTTATCATATACTTGTGTAGTGCCCACAATTGTCATTATTGGTAAAGCATCTGCTTTCCAACACTGAACCATTTGTAGAGCTCAGCCTTTATTGTATCAAGAGTGCCAATAGGGATAATTATTTCTAGTTCGTCAAGCAGATTATTGATTGTAGAGCCTAGCAGCTATTTATTAGTTTTGATTTTAGGAGTATATTAGAATGATTAACATACTACTAGTATTCATATTATACTAGAGGACTTTAAAGTTTATGGAAAAGTTAGAAATGAGGAGCTCATTTATCCTCTATCGAGATTGGAGCGACTGCAAGCCAGTCTCCATTTTGGAGTTGGTCATTCTTGCTATTGTATTAAATTCTCTATATATTCCAATGTATGTTAGTATTCAATCAACAATAAAGTGGGGGCCTACATACTCATGGACTATCCTCTCTAATTTATTCTCATAAACATTAGGTAAGCACTAGTACAGAGTGAATAGCAGTTCATTGAGATCCTGAGGGACAAGGTGCCTGATATTCGAAATTCTCTCTCCTGCTGCCTCAATTCTGTAACTAGTATGAGTCACTGCCAGTGCTGATTGCCCTATACTGAGTTTTATGTATTGTATGATACTTGATTTGTGTTAAATTTTGTTTCATGTATTAGGGTGATAAGTTAATTCTTTTATGTTTTATTTCTCTTATTAGGGTAATACATTCATAGTTTTATATTTTGTTTTAGGTATCATTTGATACCTAAAAAGTGATATTTTTACAGTTAGACAACAATGATAGTGTCTAGTTCATTTGTCATGCTCATGAGACTCTGAATAAGCCAGACTTATATATTAAAAACCTCTTATTCTCTTGACTTAGAGAAGCCAGACTTTGATAGACAGTGTTTTCAATATATTTAGTTAAACTATTACACCTTCACTTAGCTTCAGGAATCATTAAGTTTCATACATAGTCAGCTTCACTACACCTCTAGTAGTCTCAAGATAGTGAGATATTTGTTAGGAATAAACTTTTGTAGTTTCCGGTACCTTATCTTACTCAAGATACCACCAATTTGGTATAAGAGAAAGTACCTTTCAAGTTACTCTTTATAAAAGACTGTTCTATCCTATAAGGCACATATAGATTCAGTTGGTAACATATCTAAGGCCGATGACAACTACTGTTAAAGATCGTGTAATTGTGTTGAAGATGGATGTTCCAATTATTCAAGAAAAATCAGGTTAGATGAGTTCAAGGGCTCGAGATCGGGTGATGAAAGAAAGGAGAGACATATGAAAAAGGGAATGGATGAAAGGAGGGAGGAATAGGAGGAGGAAGGAAGGGAAGGAGGGAGGGAAGAAAGAAAGAAAGAAAGAAAGAAAGAAGAAGGAGGAGGGGTGAAAGATGGGTAGAGGGATGTAAGAAAGCAAGCAAACATAAGAAAATGATCAGGGTTTAGGGATGCAATGTCTTATAAACTTTCTTCATCATAGGAGTGTGGTTTTTTTGAAACCCATACATTGGCCTCCAACACCAAAACCTTTATTTTAGTACAACCACATAGAGTACCCTTTAGAGTATACTCCCAATAGCTCAAAAACTATTTTTGAAACTCCAATGACCTCTGTAGCTTATGTTATATCCAAAAATACCTTTTTTACATAGATATATACTAGAGACTTTTGGCTACTTCCTCAATATGGCTTCATGTCAATCTGACAACTGGTTGTAATATTATGAGTTGTTAAAATCAAAATATCCATTTGTTATTACAATATGTTAGATAAAAGGGTAACAATCATATTGTTGAGCAGTAGTGCAACAGGCAACGACAGTCATCTCCTGTGTAAGCAGGTCTCGTATTTCTGCACCAAGGAGTAGGAAGGTACTATCTCTTCGAATAGTACGGAACTGGCTTGCTTGTCTTCGTTAGCTACTATCTCATCAGAGAGTAGGAAGGGTGGATTGTCGTGTCTTGATAGAACTATCACAATAGTGCTATGTTCAGACAACCAGTCACTGAGACTATCACAATAGTCTCCGTGTTCTTAGAGCGTAGGCTCTCGTAGAGGAGGAGTGTGTATAAAGAGAGTGAAGCGTAATTGTATTGCAATATCTTAAGTATAGAAAAGTACTTAGATGGTTGCGTGAAGATCCTATCTCTTGGTCAGAACCAAGACCCTTATATAGGCATCTTCTCACAACTATAACCCTGGTGATTCATCGCCTTCGCGTAATATAACCGGTATGACTCATAGTGAGTCATAGTGCGAAATCCATCAGCTGACTTGCCTGAGTCAACTGCGCACATCTTTCAACCAATCAAAACCCATAACCCCTCATGTGCTCGAATGAGTCACATGGGTAAAACCCTTGACTCATAATCTGAGTCATGTGCGAAAGTCATTACATCGTATGACATCACAATTGTGAGTCATGAAAGTATCTAACCAATCATAATCAACGGATGACTCGCAAGTGCGCAGTCATGTAAAAACTATAGGTCAAATGAGGTCATAGTGTGGAAACCAACATACCTTATGACTAATAAGTATTAGTTATGTGAAATCTGCCTTGCTTAGTCACGATTTGTGATAAAAAGACAGCTTAAAGTTGGACTGAAATAGGTGGAAAATGGAACCAAGACCAGGAAAGTCTTGGCAGATTAAGTCTCGTGAAGGATCATTTAGGTGAAAAGCTATATTAATCAACTATTTTTTATCAATTTTAATTCATAGATATGTACCTCTCATACTGAATTAAATTTTAATGAAATTACTTTATAATATTATTTAAACATTTTTAAGGTAGCTGGGAAGGCATTTTGCAGTGAATAGAAGTAAAAAGGCTTTTATCTCAAGAAGGTTTTTTCCGTTTGCTGCACTTAAAAGGTGTTTTCCTGTTGACAGCTACTGAAGCCCATATATGGGTTTTAACAAAACCACACTTATATGATATTATTTTACACATTTATAACCTGTTACCCTTACAAAGAGAAGCATTATGGGATGCAACAGTCCTCATTCTGGTTTTAAAGTCTTGCATGATATCATGTACATATCCAGGTAAAGATTACCCAGATATAAGTACTAGTAGTCTCACCGTCATCTGGTGAGATACGCGTGGAACAATATTGGTTTCTTTGGTGTTCTTTCTTTTGTTACACAGGTGCTATGAGGGATTGCCTTTGTAATATTTACGACAAATGGTCGTGTTTCCTTAGTTACACGGATATGCGACTCATACAGGACTATGAGTTGGGCTTGGCAAGGCATGGGTAGGATTTTCTTACCAGATAAAGGAGGGCTCGGCTTCCCTATCTCCTCATCTTTCTCGTCTGCTCCACCTCCAGCGATTGAAATCTCAACACCACAAGAGCTCATCATAAGAGTGTCTTCCGCCTCTGGTCTCCCTTGATGGCTTCTGCCTAGGAGTATCACACATCCGTCTCTCCCTTTCCTCTCTCTGGGGTCTTTGGCCTCCCTTCCATCCTCCCGGATTCTGGATTCTATCTCCGCCCAAGCACGCTTGCGTTGAAGTCCCCCCCCCTTACCCCGCACTTCGCGACGCGCCTCACTTAGCGTTTTGCATGGTCAGCAACCCATTTTCCATCGTCAACACACCGTCGCTAGTTTCGGGCTATCGGTGAAGTAGTTGCCCTGGTGGCCCTGCTCTCCGGTATTGCACGCACTCCTGAGTTGCTCGGTCGATACAGTCGGCATTCAAAACTCGTGACCTCGTCTCCATCCTCCCTGTTCGTACTTCTTGGTTACTGGCCAGCCTTCCCCCTCCCGCTTCCCATGGTCAGATCCGCTTGCACCGTACTGCTACACCTAGCTGGTACCTTACTGCCTCCTACCTTCCTCTCCTCGCTTATTGCCCTTCATCTGGGATCCCCTCCAGTAGTGACCCTCTCTCTCCTGTAATAAGGGACCACATGAGAGAAGGGGTAATTTCGTTCGGTCGGCTCGGGGACTATCCGTTGTGGCTGGCATCCCCTCTTCTGAGTGGCTTTTCTCGCGGGGTGGCTCCCCTGGCCTTCTTCATCCGCTAGGCGACTTACTCAACAGTCGCAACTCGGGTTGGTTACGGTATTCCATAGTATAGCACTATCTCCTTGGATGTTCCTAAAGTCTGATGCGCGCCGATTTACCAAACATCTCCGCCCGTGTACACGTCTTGCCCCTAAGTCGTTTGATTCGGAGAATTCCCTTAGGCAACAGGCAACAGTAGTTTTATTCCTTCCACGACGTCGGTCCTGGGCCATTACAATTTTTTCATTTGTTCAGGGGGGCCTGCTGAAGGGTTTCTTTGCTCCTGTACATCTTTATGTTGGTTTTCTTCATGTTTGGCTTTCCTATGCTTTCCTCCCCATTAGTTTAGGCTGGTGGCAGGCGTGCGGTTAGGCATATACCATAGGGTCTTGGGAGTACGGTTTTCTGGTCTTCATCCATGATTGCTTTCCTACGGGTGGCAGGTATTTGTTTGTCCCATGACAAGGTGAAGTGGGCCGTTGGATTGGTTATAGGTTTTGGTTTCGCTATAGCTAGCGCTTCATGCGGTTTCTTGTACCTTAAGCAACAAAAACATAATAAAAAGAGAAGAAAAAAAGAAAAAAAGAAGCTTCCCTATCTCCACATCTTTCTCGTCCACTCATCATCTTTCTTGTTCACTCATCATCTTTCTCATTCGCTCATCATCTTTCTCGTACGCTCATCGTTCTCGTCCGCTCTACCTCTAGCGATTGAAATCTCAGCACAACAAGAGATCATCATGACAGTGTCCTCCGCCTCTAGTCTCTCTTGATGGCTTCTGCCTAGGAGTATCACGCACCCGTCTCTCACTTTCCTCTCTCTGGGGTCTTTGACCTCCCCTCCCGCCGCATTCTTGATTCTGTCTTCGTTCAATCACGCTTGCATTGATGTTTCTCCCCCTTTCCCCGCACTTCACGACGGGCCTCGCTTCGCGTTTTGCACAGTCGGCAACCCTTTTTCCATCGTCAACGCACGGTCGCTAGTTTCGGGCTATCAGTAAAGTAGTTGCCCTGGTGGCCCTGCTCTCTGGTATTGCACTCTCTCCGGAGTTGCTCGGTCGTTACGGTTAGCATTCGAAAAATCGTGACCTCATCTCCGTCCTCCGTGTTCGTACTTCTTGGTTACTGGCGAGCCTTCCCCCTTTCGCTTCCCACGGTTAGATCCGCTTGCACCGTACTGCTGCATCCCAGCTGGCACCTTACTGCCTCCTCCTCCTTTCCCTTTCTTAGGTCTCCCTCTCATCTGGGATCCTCTCTGGTAGTGGTACTCTCTCTCCTGTAACAAAGGACCACATGAGGGAAGTGGTAATATCGTCCGGTCGGCCCTTGGTCTATCCGCTGTGGCTGGCATCCACTCTGCTAAGTGGCTGTACTCGCCGGGTGGCTCCCCTCGCCTTCTTCACCCGCTACACGATTTGCTCTACGGTCGCAACTCGCCTCAGTTACCCAGGGTCATGGTATAGCACTACCTCCTTGACTTGGACTACATTTTGCGGCGCGTTGATACAATGGGCACTCCGCCCCTATCCTGCCTTGCCCCTAAAGCCCTTAGTCTCAAGGTTTCTTGATGAGATACGTGTTGGGATAACTTTGGTGTTCTTTCTTTTGTTACACGGTTGTTATGAGGGATTTCCTTTGTGAGGTTTATGACAAATTGTATTGTTTCCTTGGTTACACGGATAATCGACTCATACTGGGGTATGAGTCGGGTGGCAAAAGCTATGCTAGGATTTCCTTATATATAAGTAGGGGCTCCGCCCCCGATTTCCTTCATCTTTCTCGTCTGCTCCACCTCCAGCGATTGAAATCTCAACACCATGGGAAATCATCGTGAGAGTGTCCTCTGCCTCTGATCTACCCTGTCCGTGGCAACTGCTCGGGGTTTTATCACGCCTGCACCTCTTTACCTTCTCTGGTGCCCTTGGCCTCCCCTCCCGGGGGTTATGGATTCCTTTCTGGTTCCGTTCGTCTTCGATGAGCACGCTCGCGTTGATGTTCCTACCCTTTACCCCACACTTCGCGACGCGTCTCGCTTAGCGTTTTGCACGGTCGGCAACCCTCCTTCCTGCGTCAACACACGGTCGCTAGTTTCGGACTATCGGTGAAGTAGTTGCCCTACTGGCCCTGCTCTCTGGTATTGCACTCTCTCCTGAGGTGCAGGATCGGTACGGTCGGCGTTCGAAAAACTGTGACCCCGCCTCCGTCCTCCGTGTTCGTACTTCTCGGTTGTTTGGCGAGCCTTCCTCCTCCCGCTTCCCACGCGTCAGGTCCGCTTGCACCGTACTGCTACATCCTTCTTTAGCTGGCACCTTCTCTGCCCCTTCGGCTGGCACCCTACTGCCCCTCACGATAGCTGGTACCTCCACTGCTGAGTGGCTCTTCTCGCTGGGTGACTCCCGTCGTCCTCCTCCCGCTCCCGCGATTTACTCCACAGTCGCAAACCTCGTATTAGGTTACGCTGTGTCATGGTATAGCACTACCTCCTTGGCCCATGCTAAAGTCCGAAGCGTCGCCGATTTTCCGGGTACTCTCCCCGTGACGAACGCCTGCCCCGCAGCCTAGTAGGTAGGGGTTATTGTTTGGGCATCCGGCAACAGTAGTTTTATCTCTCCTCTCCGTCGGCACTTGGTGCCGTAAGAATCCTTTCTTTTGTTTTGGGGGGCCGCCGAAGGGTTTGTGTCTTTCCCTGGTTTCTTTTCTATACTTGTTTTTCCTTACGTGTCTGGAGGAAGGCATTGCTCCGTCTTGCTTTTGTCTTAGGTGCTATGAGGGGAGAGGATGGGCTCTGGTTTGGAGGGGTTTGATTTTTCCCATGAGGGGGTGAAACAGGTTGTTGGATTGTTTACAGGTTTTGTTTCGGTCATAGCTAGCGCTCCATACTATTTCTTGTACCTTAATCAACGAATACATGATATAAAAAAAAAGAAAAAAGGGGGGGGGAAAAAAAAGCCCCCGATTTCCTTGATTCTTTACGCTACCCGGTATTTCTTTCACGACTCCTGTACTTCAGAATATAACGTCTTCTATTCTGATATCCAAGATCTACACCAAGAACCCAAGAACCCTAACCCTAATCTCCTATTACGCGATCAGGCTTGACCTGAGATTGTCATCTCCGAACTCTCACCCTAAACGAGTGTTATCGTTTAGGACCTTCCTGTCGTTGTGTGCCTTGGACTGACGTCCAGTGGCAAGACCCTGTTACACAAGGTAGCATCTAACAAGGATTCAACCCACACAACACCATGTCTTGACGTGTCGAACTTCCGACCGCTGCATTGACTGCCTGGACCGAATTGTCGGCGCTTACTAACTATGAGTTGGATCAACTACCCGAAGATCGAATTAGACAGCAGCTCCGCACCGCGTGCGATCTTGCTAATTCACTCAATGGGCTCCTGGCACTCCCTTCTATTTCCTGACAAGGCACCCCTGCACCACTCGAACAAAACCCTCGCTTCCAACAGCTATAACAACGCGTTCAAAATCTAATCAACGAAAGGGAAGGGCTTGCTGAAGAATGAGATGCACTTACCGAAGAACCTGATGCTTTACTTACAGAGGGACAAGGACTGGAGACAAGGTACAGAGCCATCGAGACTGACCTAGAGCACGACAGAGCCACCATAGTGTAACAGGTTTATTCCTGTCTAACGAAAATACAATAGGACCGGCGATAGACCTGCTAGCGCTGGTACTAAGGGAGGCTTCAAGGGACCGGTAGCTAGAAGGATAATAGTTGAAGGACAAATAG
>Ga0307517_10000350_pt1 | contig 79663 bp, 90 predicted proteins | sample 23_EM_MG_FD_194515 | JGI IMG/M metagenome (GOLD analysis project Ga0307517, IMG submission 194515) | Populus trichocarpa ectomycorrhiza microbial communities from riparian zone in the Pacific Northwest, United States - 23_EM | ecosystem: Host-associated > Plants > Roots > Unclassified | place... | reverse complement strand
CCGGGTGGGGGGGGGGGGCCGTGCCTTGCTTTTTTTTTTTTTTTTTTTTTTTTTTTTTTTTTTGTTTTTTTTGGGGGGGGGGGGGGGGGGGGCCCCCCCCGTGTACTTGCACTTTTGGCCATTCACCCACCCACCCACCCATCCATCCATATAACATCATGCAAGTATATGGAGGAGCACAGTAATAGTAGTGCATTCCCAACATACGAGAAGCCAGCGGGGGGGGGGAGGGAAGAGCACAAGCGCGTGGGGGAATAGTTAAGTGTTGCTCCCGTCCGTTGATTTGTTCGCTTGTTTGTTTGTTCGTTCGTTCTGCCTTGTGGTTGGTTGGGTTTTTGTGAGAAGGGGGTGCACTGTACTATAACATAATACAGTGCAGTACAGTAGAGTAGAGCAGAGCAGAAGAGAGGGGCAGATATGACCGTGGGAAAGAAGAAAAAGGGTAAATATGGAAGGGCGAATCCTCCCCGGTATGATATCCCAAGCCGCATCGCATCGCATCACGGGGGCTGGCTGGAAGTTAGTTGGATGAGGGAAGATGAACCTTGTCAGGTTGAAGTTTAATTATGGTGTTGTTGTTTCGTTTCGTTTCGTTCCTCTAGAAGCACATTTCTCAACCATGGTAAGGTGACCCCCTCCATCCCTTACCGTGTCTTAGAAGTTATGGGTTACCGGGAATGACTACCGTACGGTACTGGTGAGATATGTTGCTGATGGGTGGGTCACGGAGTGTATCAAAAAAAAAAAAAAAAAAGTAAAAGTATGATGTGATACGGTACCGGTATTATTATAATAATAATATTTCCCCGTCTATATCATCTGCGCTTTAGCGGAAGGTTCCATGTCCCGGCCCAACTTTAACTGCTCATGATGTGTGTGAACCAACTCAACGCCTCATTATCCTGCGACACTACCACCACTGCACCCGTGGCGCGGCAGTTCCCGTTATCAACGGCGGCTTTACCGGCAGCCCAAGCAATCAATTGTTCGAACATGACTTCAAACTCAACCGTGAACCCCTCACCACGGGCGAATACGTCCGCGCGATGGGAAATTGCTTGGATTAATTCCGTGTTATCTACCATCCACCCAAAAATAAAAGGAAAAATGTTAGCAACATCTCCCTCCCGCTAGTTCTCCCCCCTCCTCCCGCTCCCCGGCGGCGGCGGGGCGGGGTGGGATGTATAGTATGATAGACGGGCATACATACGCCGAAACTCAAGAACCCTCCCCCACCCAATCCCATAAACCCGAACAAAAAAATCCCCATCATCCCTGACACCATCCCGATACAGCAAAGCATCGGCCACAGCGTCGCCGCCAACGCTACGGCCATTAAACTCCTGGTCCAGCCCACCGATATTAGTCAGCAGACGGGAGTGCGAAAGGCCCGCATCGCGGCGGAGGGTTTCCAGGTATTTGTTTCGCGTGGTCTGTGCGAGCAGGTGCAGGCCGCCGAGGGATTGGAGGGTTTCCCGCAGGGCTTGGAGCTGGCGGGTTAGGTGTTCGAGGCTGGAGGCGTGTGCTAGGGTGGCGGTTAGGGAGGATTCGAGGGTTGTTAGGAGGAGGGTTGAGTGTGTGGGCTTTTGGGTTGCGGAGGTGGGGGTTGGGGAGGTCATTTCTTGTATGGTATTGTATGGTAGGGTGTGATAGGTGAGGCCTGCCTCGGGGTATGATATATCGTGTGGAAGGGGGAAAGAAGGGTAGAACAAGACGGGAAAGTGGGTGGGGATGAGTAGGGGAGTGCCGTAGGATATATACCTATGCCGCCTATCTCACCCTATATTCACCGCTTCTCCCCGGCGAAGGAAACACCGTCGGTGGACATACCCTAAACATAATCATTTCCACTCCGCATCCTTGCAATAATCACGTGATACATTTCATGATGTCTATTGCTCACCAAGGATTTCGGAACGCCTTGGCATAAAAGAAACATATTCTTCTGTTGATAATGATAGGCAAGCCATAGTTTGCCAATTTATCGAAGCTTGGGTAATCCTTCCCTGTGAGAAATTGAAGGACGTCTTGTGGGACAGACATCTACGAAAGTGCCCTAACAAAGTGACGATTTTAAAATAACCCTGCGTCAGCCGGGAATTGAACATAAGCACCATTTATTATTGGACCTGCGGCTGAACGCCAAGGTGCCCCCCCCCCCTTCAGCCGTTTCCAAATGCTTACCAGTAGTAAGTGCACACTACTTGTATGATATGATATAATACTCATATAAACGTCCCGAACCATAACGCCCAAACAATCCAACCACCTCACTCAATTCCACACCACACACCCCCACAAACGCAACTAAGTTAGACCCAAAAATGGACGCCCCAAAAACCCTAACAGACAAAAACCCCCTGCCAAAACTCATAATCTTCGACTTGGACTACACCCTCTGGCCCTACTGGATAGACACGGACCCAACCCCACCCCTCTCCCCCATGCCCTCCACAATCCCGCCAACCCTCCGCGACGCTCTGGCGGCCCCATACCCCCTCTTCCCCACCACACTTCCCCTCCTCACTCACCTCTCCGCCGCCGGCGTGAAGCTAGCCGTGGCTTCCCGCACTCCCACGCCGGCGCTCGCGCTGCAGGCACTCGACTTCTACGGCCTGCGGCCCTTCTTCGACTTTCTCGAGATCTACCCCGGCAGCAAGGTTAGGCATATGCGCCGGCTGCATGAGGGGAGCGGCGTGGAGTTCCGGGATATGTTGTTCTTCGATGACGAGAGTAGGAATAGGGATGTTTGTAGGCTGGGGGTTTCGTTTGTGCTCGTTGAGGCTGCGGGGGTTGATTGCGACTTGGTTGATGAAGGTGTTGGGGAGTGGAGGCGGGGGCGGGGTTTTGAGGAGGCAGGGGAGGGGGAGAGGGAGGAAGTGGTTTAATGGTGGTCGGCCGAACTTGGTTGTGGTTTTTTTGGCACCGAAATGATACCCACAGTGCAGGTGGATATACGTATTGTTTGAAATTTTACAAGACAAGAAACAAACTAAAAAACTAAAAAAAAACTTCGTTATATTATGCTGGTCTAAGATATCCTGGGTATCTTTTACTGCACATCCCCACTCACCTCGCCTCTCCCACACAATATTAATTACCCCTATTCTACGCCTCCACTGCCCCCCCGTTCTAGATATGATAGAATACAACATCTCACATGCCCGGGACACACTATATACATACACATCATATAACTCATGAAAAAAAGGGGGGGGTTTTCCGGCCCCGCCCCCCCCATAGCTCTTCTCCTACACTAGCGCCAAGTTAATAAATAAATCGATCAATCAGACCTCTTCAACCCATCTATAGAACTCTTCCCCACTACCTCTTCCCCTTCATGATCTTTGCCGTCGTGATCAGCCTTTGAATCGGTCTGTTCCAATGGGATGTACTCTTGCTTCCACTTGGGGATTATTCCGTCCGGAGAGGAATAAAGCCACGTCGCGGACAGCACAATACCGGCGCCGATCATAAACTATTGATCTAGTTAGCGCATGGCGGATACATACTAAAGGACTGGGAGTGGCCTACGCCCGCAGTAACTTCAAAGTCAAAGTAGTAAATACTGGCAATGAAACTTAGGAGGATGCTTATACTCGTGGCAAAGTTCTTTGCAATGTTATCCGCGTAGTTTACACAGAGTGCTACCACAATTCCACCGAGTGCCTGGCAGCCGATGGCAGCCCAGACGACGTTGTTGTAGCCATCAAAGAAGCCCCTCTCCAGAATCTCCTTACCATCCTTTGCTACAACGCCGATAAAGAAGGCCGGAAAGAGGGAGTAGAACGACAGCTGAACATTGCGGACCCAGAGGGTGGTGTTTGATCCTTTGAGAACCTTTTCAAAGTACACACCCGCTAAACCGGAAAGCGTGCATGCCACGGCTACAGCTATCAAACCGATTGCCCGACTCATCTCTGGCTCCATAGTATCATCGTCGATCCCCTCGTATGTTGCTGAGCGACGGTGTAGCTTGGACGCTGAAGACATTGAAGACGACTCAGAGACATTATCCGGAATAGGTTTTGTTGCGGCAGGCAATTGGACAATTGCAATACCAACCGTCAACATGATCAGCGAAACCCACTTCTTAGCAGTCAGATTCCTGTGCAACATCAGAACGCTGAAAAGCGCCGTGGTCAGGATCTTGAGCTGGTAGGTAACCTGAAATGTTGCGGCATCCAAGTTCGACACGGCAACGTATTGCAGACTATTCTGCAGAGTGTACAGACATGCCGGGATAGCTAACTTCCAATTATCCGGCCGAAAAACGTCACCGCACAGGTGCTTTACGGACCTTGCAACGGGGGCCTTGGGCCCATCGATCTTCCGTCGTTCAAGGTAAGCAACCCATATGGATATCGACAACTTCAACACTTCATTCAGGAATACGGCTGTCGAGGTAAAATATCGGCTTGCGGACGTCTTTGGCATGATTCGGGAGTAATGCATTATCTGTGATGGGATCGATGGTCACGTGAGCATGTATGCAAGGGACAGATCTTCAGAAGCAGGAGAATGGTACATACGAGAATGAGAGCCGAATTTTGAAAAGTCAACTGTGAACACCATTTGATTGTTAGCCGCGGTCTTGCAGGGCTATTCAGTTAGAGATCTCGTGAGGAAAGAATGCGTACGGTGACGAGTGAAAGGTGTTTCATGGACACGCCCATGAAGGAGGGCATTCCCTCCAAAGTTTCCGATACCATGATCGGAGTAGTTTCAATGGGCGGGTAAGATAGTGGGTAAGGTAATCAAACGGGTTTCCGGAGAGAAGCCGCGAGATTCCAGGGGAGAGTGTGGCCGTCGGAATTGTTGGCAGAGGCTGAGTAAGGGCAGAATAAGGGGAGAGGAAGACGGCACAATAACGCGTAGGCGCTGATGATGAATAATGCTGAAAGGGGTAAAAGAGAAGAAGGGGCGGTGGCTTTCTGGTCACGGCGGTAACTGATCCCGGCGGTAAACTGATGTCAACTCCGGCTTTCTGTGTTTTCTTTGTTTACAGTTGCCCCCGGCTATAATGAACCTGGACATAGTGAATCCCTGGCTATAATGAACGGCAAGAGGAGGAATATTCGGACTCCACCAAATCTTGTTTGCTATAGTGAAAAAAAGCCCTATAGTGTAATGAACGGGGAATAGGGAGTGAACAGGGGTAGTGGGGAAGAAGTTACATACGAACAATTTTGGCTATAGGGAACAGGAAAATAAGGATGAAAAATACGCATAGCATCCGGTCACCTGGAGTTCTGGGTACTAACTTAATCTTCCCATTCTCCTTCGATTATGTTGGAATTTTGTCCCCGGATGCTTGATATCATTTAACCTTATTTTACTTGTTAGTTCTTTTCCGAAAAGCGCTACTTCATCTTCCTTCGTTTCATTCGAAACTTTATCTCCTTGCATCTGAAAGTTTCCTTTGTGTTTCAGTCAGAGAAAATTTTCTTCCTCAGTGTAGGTGATGGAGTTTCCACGCACACTGGCATGGCAATAGGGAAACTGAATCCTATAATAAAGGACCCAATTATTTAGTTAGAAATATGATGCGAATTTGAACGTCTATCAGATGCCCAAGTGAACTACCCAATTCTAATCTATCTCTCTACTGCTTACTCTACATTTTCTACTCACTTTACTCGGCCTGAATTTTTACAGATTCAAAGCGCTTCTTACAGATTTCATGTTTCTCAAGTACTACTGTCCATGCACCTCGCCACCTATTCTGTATAGCTCTGAATTGTCTAGCTATTGGGTGAATTTGGCCTGGCACCACATATGGAAGAACTGACATTGAAGGGCATGACATGGCAGTGCTGGACTCAATGCCTTCTGATTTGCATAACATTGTTGAATTCTGCTGCTTCTATTATGCCGGTGGAGTGGCTGGTTACCACGGTTGCCTCCCCTCACCATTTTGTTACTACTCCTCATTCCAACACCACTTTAGTCATCTTTGGTATAGTGAACGCCTGGCTATAGTGAATGCTTAGGGCCCTGTTTTTGTCGTTCACTATAGCCAGGGGCGACTGTATTTGATTCCTGCCCTGTCGTCCCCCCTTGCTACCCGTATGATGTTTCTGGCGATGATGCGTGTGCCAAGGAATCCCTAGAAAGTTGGTATGGCGAAAGTGAGATGGGAGGCCCTCGTTCTGTACCGTAGTCTTTTGGCGCAGCGATTGTGGAGTGGAGTTGCTGGGGCAAAAACGGTGATGTCGAAGCCAAGGGGTTGAAGTGGAAAGTTGATTTGGTTAGGGCCCCGCGCTCCTTCCCCTGGTGTTACCAAGCTGTGGCTGCAAGTGCCGGCAACGGTTAGCACAGCGGCCCACTATTGAACTGTGCCTGACGAGACTATGAGTACTCGCGGTGTCGAAGCGTTTTTTAAAAAAGACTGCTATTGCATACCACAAAATTTGGCCTTTTTGCTAGGATCTCCGCCGTATGCAATAGCAGTCTTTTTCAAAAACGCTTCGACACCGCGAGATCTGGGGCGGGCCTGCTCCGAACCTCGACATGATGGTAAATGCTGGTGCTCGAGTGCTGTAGACAACTGTGCTCTTGATACCGGCCTTACTGTATCGGGATTCTGATGACGTTTTTCGGACCTTTCCTGGGGGCGGGACCTCGACAATCACAAATCCGCCCCCAGACTGCCCTGCCCTATTGTTGTTACCGGTACTCGTACGTATCTCCGCCGGAGACTTTATCGGATCGGCTTTGCCCGCAATGCGCCACACGCAATTGTCGACACATCACGGAAGAGGCGACGAAAGCCCCCCAAGTACCGTATGATACTCGTATCTGCAGCTACCTATCGTGCTCAAATACCGGTATTACCACCATGCACCATACTACCTTCCACCAAATAAGAGGTATTACGGCATTCCTCTGGCCACCGCCGCCTCCAAAAAAAAATACCCTATCCATACCGGCGGCTTGAGCCTGCAGATTTTAAAGGGTCAATCAGACCTACTCGAGTAATGCCGTCCGACACAGTAACCTGAGCCCTAACACCAGGGAATGCCTACCCACCAAGCACCCGGGCCGGCGATCCCCGCACCACGAGTCCCGACGCTGCAACCAGGGGAGAAATGAATCAAATGAATCAAATGAATCAAATGAACCAAATGAATCAAATGCCATGCTCTCGTAAAAGCTGGAATAATAATTGAGGTGATAACACTCGCTAGGACGTCCAGAATTCCCCCCTTTGGATTACGGCGAGGGGAGAAAAACACAGCAAGCAGATTCCCTCTCAGCCCATGGCTGAGACAGACAAAAAGAAAAATACCGTACAATACCTGTAAGCCTGCGCACAGTACCAGGACTCGAGTACTTGGAGAGGCAACTCCAATGTCCTGGCGGGACCTGAATTACCGTCCCCGAGTACAGTACTCGAGTATGCACTCGTAATTTCCTGGCGTTTGTACAAGTAAAAACGACTGCTATGGGATATGGGCAAAATCTTGAGGCTCTGGTCGATTCTTTGCCCGTATGCGGTGGCAGTCGTGTAGTACGGTACTGCACGTCCCCCACCCCAAGTGCGGTGCATACTGGTAATCCCACCCAGCGAAGTGGTAAACGAGAACCCCGATTCGCTGCCAACATTCTGTTCTTTGCATGAGACAACAAGAGCCAGAGGTGTTGTGAAAGGGATAAACCGGTATTTTCCTTCCATCGCATTCCTTTTTTCCTTCTTCTTCACCTTTGAATTAAATCCTAGCTACACAGGATCCCTTGATTCGCATACAGTAAGGGTATTCAAAGTTGATGAACGGAAAATTTTGTTCAAAACTTGGAGGTTGAAAGGTGCATAAGTGCGAGCACTATTTGCTTAATAAAGTTAGTTTGACAAAAAAAAATTCAACAGAAATATCTGTAGGCGCTCGTGGTGGAGAGCTCGGTAGACAACATAACTATGTTGTCATAACTGTTATCATACCAATACGATGCAACCCAAACGTTGTCAACACTGCGGAAGAATACCACTCCTACCGTATTATTTATACATCTTCCCTTTTTCCCCCTAGCTCCTCTTTTTGCGTTCACTGCAACAGTCCCAGGTTACTCAAAGTCTCAACTCCCAAAAATTTACATTCAGGCCTCCTATTGGCCATCTAGCTCTCGCAGTACATGTAGGCCAAGAACCTTTTTTCCGTTCCCCCCTTCAACCGTCATTTTCCGTTCATAACTTTGAATACCCTTAGTATTGGCATCTCTGGGCACCATTCGATTTTTAAATTTTTTTGATGGATGCCAGACCAGCCCAATGCCAAGAGACGGAGGCCCCCCCGAAGACCTGATCCATAGATTTGCGACTCGACTTTCCTATTTGCCATGATCCGGATGGTCTGTTGGTCGCAGGTCGCAACCGAGCGTAGGATTGCCATTCGCTCCTTCTCACTCTCTAGCTCGACTTCAATGACGACGGTCATACCTTGTCAAGACGCTCGTACCATACCCTACCCTGCTGTCCCATCCCATAACCCTCTACTCGAGTACGAGTAATGCTCTCTCAAACGCGCCCGTTTTTCACCTGCCGGCACTCTCCATACTAGACGAGTTCTTCTTGAGAACGCCAGGGATCAGGAGCTGTGTGATATTTGCAAGAATAAATAAATGTCGTGCCTGACAGGATTTCTCATTGGAACAGAGTCTCCCATACATTTGGGACGTCAAATGTATTTACTTTTTATGCACCGTAATGTACGAGTATCGGCGGGAAATTGGGGACGAGCACGGCGGTACTTGATGGGCTGGTTGGGTGGGCAGCTACGGTACCGTAGCATGCAAACCCCGTTCCAGATCAAATCGCTCACTAGATTTGGGGGTTCACATCGTGCTTGTACCGTACGGCACAATGCGAGCATGGCCGCACAGCTGGTGCATCGGAAGGTATTGTGGTAGTACTCGAGTACTCGAGTACCGGTATTGTGCCACCAGCATTCATACCGCTGCTGTGATCCACATTGATTTGCTGCAATTGTGGTTGGGGAGGCACGGATGTCGTGGATTGCGCTACCCACCGACTCTTTATTCATTTTTGGCAGCGGTAATATAGAGATGGTGAGCTTCTGAATCGCATCCTTACTGTGTACGGTAGAGAGGATGATTGCTTCAATACTGTGCGAGCACAGCTCGACCCACAGGCGTCTGGTACCTCGTAGGGTCTGCCATGTGGATACGGTACATCCAGGCGACTTTATGGTAGGGATCCTGGAAGAGGGCCTGCCGTGGTAAGCTGGCACAACGGTTCAACGGTTCAACGATAGACTATCATGGCAGAAACATGGCCCATCACTTCATCCGAGATGCTGCACTCGTGCGTCACTCGCCGTTGAATGCCGGATGTCCCTTAAACCCTCCCTTCCCTAATCACCAATTATGGGTATCATAGCCCGTAATTCACCATGTTGCCACTAGCTGCTGCCAGGGCATTGGAACTTGCAAGTACTCGAGTACCGGTACTGGTGGAAACCTTCCAGTACCCTTCTCGAGTGCTGTGGAGCCTCCCGGACTCCGTAATAAGATCACGATATTGTATGATACTCTATCCACAACATCTTGATCGTCAATTGCAGCTGCGGTATATGCTGCACACAGTCAAACCCTGAACCATCCCCGACGCGCGGTACACTTTGTTGCACCTAAATATCATACTATCGCACATGAAAAGGGAGCTCAAGAGCTGCTGATGTTTGTCTCGTACCGCGTCTCCCCCCCCCCCCCCATCTGCTCAGCGCGAGTGGTTTGCTCTGTTTGTACCATTACCCGTTCTATATCTCTCTCTCTTCCCCCCCCGCTCCCTCTCCCTTTCTCCCTCTTTCATCCCCCCACCCCTTCCTTTATAACTCCCCACACTACCGTACCTTTCCCCCCATTGTTCTCTCGGGATCACAGGCTTCGTGAACCGTTCTTCGGTCTTCAATCCATCCTCATCTCCGTCTTCATTCCTTACATCCTTCTACCCGCCTTTCCATTTCACCCTATCCGTCGCAAGTGCCGCTCTCGGCAGCGGTAATCAGACTCGTCAAATTCTTTATTTTCCACCGCACCACCTCACTTTTTTTCTGCAACCTAACGTTGATCCAAACCGCCTACACAGCCTCCTCTCGCCCCTCTCGTCCCTCTTTACAATCCCCTTTTTTTTTCTTTTCTCTTCATTTTTCTCCTACCCTGTGGAGTGGGATTTGCTATTAACTGCAGAAATTACCACATTAGTGGAACTCTCACCAGAAGGGGGTTCGCTTCCAGTCCTCTGGTTCCAACTGACTACCAACAACCTATTCACATCAAAGGTCACGCATCTGGGCGATTCCATCGTTTGTGTCTTGTGGTCAACAGGGCTCTTGGTAGAATCCAAGCCTCGCATAGGTAATATCCTTTGGGGCTGCGCCGTTTTCCCCAGCATTTTTTTAAAACGCGCTCTTCTAACGAGTCCGCCTTAGCTCTTGGCCCGGCGAAAAGCTTCTTGGACTGAGGTAACGCCGGGCTGTTCTCAGTACCGAAGACGTGTCCCCCCTTTTCGGACGAGTTTTTGTAGAGCGGATTTTCATTTGTATGATACCAAGGAAATCTGCTACATCCATGTGTAAGTCGTGTGTTGCATATTTATGCCTAAGACATCCTTTAGCAGCCTTCTTTCCTTTCTTCCTTTCCCTCTCCCCCCGCCACCACCACCACCACCGCCATCCGGTCGCTCATCCTCGTGTTTCATCCTCACATATAAGTTGACGGTTCCCTCTTGTATTCTTCCTCCCAAAATCTTTTTGCGATTTTTCGACCTACTCGATGAACCCACTTGCAGCTGTTGCGCTCATTTTTACTACTGTATCTACAACCTTATTTCTTTGTTTTCGGATACCCGCACCCTTACTTTCGGAACAGCGAACGTAAAACTTCAAACTGAAGGATATTCAGCTAACAAAAACCGGCCTGGTGCCGTATTGGCGCCATCGCTGGAACCTTTGGGCAGTTCAATTAAAAAGACGCTTCTCTCTAATCGGACGTAGTATTCGGGGGATGTCTCCACCGAGAGATATCGAAGAAGGCAATCCTTCTGAGCAAACCTCGGAACAGAGTCATCTCTTGGATGGGTCGAACGGAAATGGCTATGCCGTTGGCTATGGTAACGGAAATGGATGTATGATACCGCCAGGGCCTGATAGATATGGGCTCATTCGGCACGTATACTCCAAAGCGAAGGTCGTTCTGTTCAGCAATTATGTGAATGTCCTCCTAATCTTCGTGCCCCTTGGTATCACCGCGGGTGTCTTGAAATGGAGCCCGACCGCCATTTTCGTCATGAACTTCTTGGCTATTATTCCTCTCGCAGCCTTGCTAAGCTTTGCTACCGAGGAGCTGGCGCTCATGGTGGGGGAAACTGTGGGCGGACTGTTGAATGCGACGTTTGGGAATGCTGTGGAATTGATTGTTAGCATCGTCGCACTTACAAGGGGGGAAATCAGAATTGTGCAGGCTAGCATGTTGGGTAGCATTTTGTCCAATATCCTTTTGGTATGTTAGCGTATCACTTCCCCCCCCCCCCCCCTGCGGCGTTGGTTAGTTAGATTCTAACTGCGCATATTTTATCCCATCACTTAGGTCTTAGGAATGTGTTTCTTTTTCGGCGGTCTCAAGCACAAGGAGCAGAATTTTAACACCACTGTTGCATCTACCATGTCATCACTTATGGCGGTCGCAACATCATCCTTGATAATTCCTGCAGCACTTTATTCGACGCTCGCTGGGTCCAACAAGGAAACATCGTTTAAGCTTATCCTTGATTTGTCCCGTGGCACGTCTATAGTCTTGTTGATCCTCTATGTCCTTTACTTGAATTTCCAACTCCGCACCCACGCCCAGTATTTCGACGCTCGGCCCAAATCTGGCGACGGCGCTCAGAATGAATCCGTCGAGGGCAGTGAAACCGAGTCACTGGACCAGCAACAGGAAGCGCTGCTATCGGGCGTTGAATCAGGGACTGTTTTAGTAGTGGTGACGGTCATGGTCGCCATTTGTGCAGAATACCTGGTTGGCTCAATAGACGGGATAGTTGCCAGCTCAGGTATCAGCAAGACTTTCATTGGGCTCATTCTCATCCCAATCGTGGGCAACGCTGCCGAGCACGTAACAGCGGTTGTGGTGGCTATGAAAGACAAGGTTCGTGCGACATTTTCACTATTACCCCATTCGAATGATAAAAATTTCCGCATCTGCTCTTTCCTTTACCTCATTTGTCATTTCCCCCTCCCTGCCCCCATATGAACACAATCATGTACCCCACGCGCGCCCCGCCATTTTTTCTGCATTTCAGCCGCAGAGGGCTGCTGCCTACCGTACCGGTGATGTGATCCCGGTTCCACGCGACGCCCCTCGCCCCTGTCAAACAGCGTGAGCAATATTGCTCGGACCTGATGCCGGGCCAGAGGAAATAAACACAGGCTAACTAGTGCTGTCTTACATAGATGGATCTAGCCATTGGTGTCGCTATCGGCAGCAGCATGCAAATCGCCTTGCTGGTTACCCCGTTTTTGGTCATCCTTGGATGGATCATCGGACAGCCCATGAGCTTGTACTTTCAGACTTTTGAGACAGTGGTGTTCTTTGTGAGCGTACTCATCACCAACTATCTCATCCAAGACGGGAAGAGTAATTACCTGGAGGGGGCTATGTTGTTAGGGATGTGAGTGACAAATGCCTTTTTTGTCCCTTTTGTTGAGCTTGGGCTGACAAGTACTATAGATATACTATCATCGCAATCAGCTTCTTCGTATATCCGGATTCAGCCGGTTCACTGGGCAGCATGCCCGGACAGCCATAATTTTTCCCGCTCATGACTAATTAAGCCTTTTCGGGAACGAAAGAGAAAGTGGGAGGAAAAGAAAAAAGAAAAAAAAGAAAAAACACCTGCGATAACGTTACTCCTCTTGCAACATTTTTTTAAGGCAGAACACAAAGAACCGAGATCCGCCCCGCCTAGTCATAACAACCGCAAGGCCTGGGGCAGAAATAAAAGAAAAACTGGAAATTTGACGAAAGAAAGTGGAATACAGATTAATCCGCCTAAATAGGCGAAGAGGTGGACTTTACGAGAGAAAGAAAAAAACATCGATATTATTTATTTCTTCCCCGCCCACCGAAGTCGGTTGAATAACTGGAACGCAAGCGATCCGCCCATCCACTTGGCTCGGCCTGTCTGGCGGGAGATTTCCCTAAAAAATAATTATTGTTTATATACGCTATGCCTAGCCTCTTATTTATTTATTCCCTTGCGTTTTTCTATATCTCCCTTATCCCCCTCCCCTTCCTACCGTTAACCTCACATTGAATGGTTTGAAAATCCCCTTCTTTTGCTTCTCATTCGCTTCTTGTAAACTGTATTAGCAATTCTCTTCCTATTTCCTTTTATCTCTGGGGTTTTTCCATTCTTGTTTCCTTGGGTTCGTTGGTGCGGAGTTGGTCAGTTCAGTGTTTGATAATCTAGCCTGGTCAGGTTAATACACATAACCCTCGTAAATAGGAACCAGCTGACTTGCCATGCGGGCGGGAAGGGTGTGGACGTGGCCACGGAGTGGTATTGGTACCCTGGTTTCTTTATTTATCGAGATGATTGAATGTCACACTGTAGCCTTGGTCATACGGCGTGGTGAACGGGTGTGCTAACTTATGTTGTGGGTGACTGGGGAGTGCAGGTTTACTCTTCCAGGCTCTGATGACGCACGGTGATGGGGGTGGTCCGGGGTATGGCGCTCGGCACTTGACACTTGCTGGCAATTCTTCTGCTTACATAATACATGTAAAATAGTGGGGCTTGACTATCTAGAGCAACCTCGAATAGGAGTGTATGGACGGTTGGAGGTTTTCGAAAAATTAGGTTATCGTTTTGTTGGTTTTTGGGCAGTTTCCAGTGACCGGCGCCATACATGAATTCTGTGCTCGAGAGGGGATGAGGCTTAGGTGGAAGTTGTGATATTTGAGCGCAGTATGATACCGTGATTTCTAGAAGCACAAGGCACAGAAGTGTCGCGTTTTGCCTCGCCTGGTGTGAGTAAGGGTGATTTGGCTCAAAGTGCGGAAGTGGGGGGTAGAAATGAAGGTTAAAACAAAACCTAACCCAGATGCACACTGCAAATCCCACCATGATGATCTTCGTCCCACCACCAACCATATTTCCGATGACAACCACTGTGAACGGACTGTGGCAGGACAAACTTCCCCGATTTCAACAGTAGTACCGGCACAGCCTACGATGTCGCCACAAAACATACTCCTCATCCCTACCACTGCTACCACCGCCCTGCGAACCCTACGCACATGCCCGAGCATACATGCTCGCGCCCTGTGCTCCCCCTCCACTACCGGCATGGTGTACCATTCCCCTCAGTCAAAACCCACCCACAGACCGAATCCCGATCCCAGAACCCTTCTCGCGAAGTACGCCGAGCACCCAACGGACTCCATCTACCGCTGGGAAACCCCGATACCAAGCAGCACCCAGCTCAGAACCGCCGTAAGATTTTTTACCCGTTACCAACCACAGCACATCTGGTCGGCCGCCGAGTTCAAGCGCATAAGCTTCGGCACAGCCCCCGAAGTGGCCTTCCTGGGCCGCAGCAACGTGGGCAAGTCCTCGCTACTGAATGCCCTCGTGGACAGGCCGCTCGCCTTCACATCCTCCAAGCCGGGCTGTACGAAGCTGCTGCACGCATACTCCGTCGCGGGCGGGCGGTGCGTGCTGCTGGACATGCCGGGCTACGGTCACAACTCCCGCGCTGAGTGGGGCGTGCAGGTGATGAAGTACCTGCAGCGGCGGCGGGAGCTGCGCAGGGTCTTCCTTCTCGTCGACGCGGAGCACGGCTTCAAGTCCTTTGACCGGTTGATGGTGCGGACCTTTGCGAAGCACGGTATCTCCTTCCAGATCGTGCTCTCCAAGGTCGACAAGATGCGTCCAGAGGAGTTGGTCGGGAGGTTGGTCCAGGCGCGCGCCGTGCTGCAGGGGGATGACTGGGAGGGCCAGGGCGAGGGGGACGATTGGCGTGCCGCGAGGATGAGTTGTGGCCTTGGTGAGATTATCGGTACCGCTGCGAATCCCTCAAAGAAAAAGAAAAGGCGCATTGGGATTAACGACCTCAGATGGAGTATTATGGTTGCTATGGGACTGGACGAAGATGTTAACTTGAAGTCGGACTTTGGCGCACCCGTCGTAGAAGTTGACATACTTAGCAGTTATGGAGTTCCCGGGAAGAAAAAGGAGATGACGTGGGATGATGTTGGGGGGATTGGTTATGATGGAGTGGATTTTGGAGATGGTGGTGGTGGTGATGGTGATGATGGTGAGGGTGGCGACGACGATGCCGTTTATAAAGATTAGAAGATTGAGCCCCCCCCCCCCCCTCTCTCTCCTCCTTCCGACCTGTGGAGCCAGTCTTGAAAAACCCAGCATCGTCACAAGAACTCACTCAGTCAAAGATACCACCGCGCTGTCAGAAATGTAAATATTATGGTAGCGGAAGATCAATCGACCTGACCACCCAATGAACAAAAACAGCTTGATACATATCCCACCTCAGTGCAGCCGAGCATGCGAGTAGGAGCCCCATCCTAAACAGATTTTCCAACAGCCACCGGCACAGTACGGGACAGGATCATCAATGTAATAAACTGCGGAGGGGCCGGGGGGGGATTACAATATTCGTGGGTGGGTTAGTTAGTTCATTGGGTTGTATTACACCATGCTGGATATTAGTTACATGTTGAAATTAAAAGAGTTGTGTAGGTTCGTTGCTTAGCATCTATACTATTGAAGCACCTTAAAGGTTGCAGATATCGTAGAGTTTGGTGTTGACTGGGACCTCTGGGGATCACTCGCTCGCTGGGTATTTTGCCGAGTATGGTGTGTGTGTGCAAGTATATACTACTGTCGTGTGGTGGTTCATGGGTAGTATGTGAACGGAGGTTATGTACGAGAGCAAGAGAGGAGGAGTAGCCAAGGTCTTCCCACTCGTGCTCGCTCGCCCGCTGATATTGCCTAGATTCTAATTGGTGCATGTATTCCGAGCTTATCATAAGTATACTTGCATGACGTAGATGGGGGGGAAAGAGACAAAGAAGGGAGAGGAGGCTATTTATACCTTTAGGTATTGATTGATACACTAGTCGCCCGGTATCGATCTATCCATTTCTCCCTGGAGAGAGAGAACGAGAGAAGCGGGTTGGGGGGTGAATAACATCCTTCACATTTACCAGTCGGATATATGATTCCATCTCCAAAGTGGGCACTCTTCCAAGGGCAGGAGTGTAGTTATGCGCTTCTTCTTCTTTTGCAGACGGATATATATATTATTATAACTTTTTGCCTCCCTCTTTCGTGGAGGGGGGTTTTAGTGAAGGGCGATAGTGCGCCATCGCTTCTTGGATTCCTGTTGCTGTGCGAACCTTGGGGAGGCGCTGGTTCGTCTAAGTATGGTGCGTTCGGGTGTGATGCTGTATTGGGGGTCTGTTGTAGGAAGGAAAGGAAAGATGGAGCGATGCAGGATACCGCATACTGTCTCTTTCCGGGAGTTCTAGCACCCCCCCTGGGAAAGTATGGGATATTCACGCAGTTGTGGTTTTCAATCTGGAGCGAGCCCTCGGTTTCTTTTTGTCCCCTTTGTTGTGGGAAGGTGGCGGATGACATTTGTGTGCTCTATATACCATCCCGGGCAGGGGGATGGGGTACTGTTACGGTGTATGATAGCTCGAGGGAGTGGAGAGTGTTTAAACTTTGGATTTTGCTTGTGGGACTACTATCTTATCCTGTCTGTCTCATTCCGCTTATCACACCTTCCGGTGATTATTTTGAAGGCTGGGGCCAAACTTCCAGGACATCCTACCCCCTATCGTAATATAGACAACGGAAGCCGTGGTAAGAAATATATGCACACGAGTCCCGTCGGGTATGATGCAGTGGTGGGTTTGATATCCGTTCCCCATACGATACCACCCTCACTCCCAGCCCCAACCTATAATGCAATTAGCAATATAAGCTATGATATAACCCCGAAATACTAACCATTCTAGCGACGCTTGTGGATCACTAGCTTTTGAGGGACTGGGTGAGGGTATTGATAGGGCGAGTGATTGTGCGTGAGCCTTCTGGCCATCCTTTCCACCCTTCCTGGCTCACCGACTGAGCAGCCCCCCCCGTGACCTTTCACCTTTACACCTAGGTATGGAAAATATATGTTGAGCACGATAGATAGTAACAGGAAATTTTGTGTGAGCGGGCTACCCTGTGTGTTCATCAGGCTATATATACAAGTTACGGACATAAAGAACCCGAACACATGGATGAAGAATTTGTATGGCAAAATGTCTGTGCGTGTCTGACCACCCATACAAAATTCGGACTCAAATGTTCGGGTTCTTTATGCCTGTAACTTGTAAGAAGTTTGCTATATTAATACTCCTCCCCCCCCCTCTCTTTTTTTTTTTGCAAAAAGTGCTGATATGGATTTTTATTATTCTGGCTGAACATTACTCGTACAATACGAATGATATCATTGCATAACTCTTCACTTTTGTAAGCCAAAAAAAATAGCAGGTATTGTATCAAAAGTCAGAATCCGAACCTATTATAATCTCCAAGACTCTGTGTATCATATAAGTTATATATTGTATGATGCGCTGGACAAAAATGTCGATTATAATACAGGTATCAGATTTAGCTGGTCCTGGTGAGTATGATATGCTGTGGTTTGCAGGGCCTGGTTGTTTGGTTAAGCGTGGGATTTCGTTGATTGAATTATTATACAGTAGATAGCTCAGGGAAGGTACCGGCACCCCGCTAGTCCCTATATATGAACCCCTAGCATCCAACCCGAACTCAGCCCTGTGGGATGAAAGCACGAGAATGCTGCTGCTGAACGGTTAGAAATAAGCAAATATATATATGCGTGTAAAAATTCAATCTACAATTACACTTCTAGGAGCTCACGATTCCCCTTCGCCATCCTGTTATATAAAATTTCCGGGGGTGGAGACTGGGGATTAGATAGTTTGCCCTGCTCCCGTTGTCCAGCCCGAGATGATTGAGCGGGGTGTGATGGAGATGGAACATGTAGTGGGTTGTCGTTGTTGTGGAGAATATCTTGGACTATCGCGTCCTTATGAGTGGTGTCATATCATATTCAAAAGGTATGGTATGAGAGGAGGATTCTCTTTGGTCTGTTTAGCATTGATATAATCGCTGCTTTCGAGGAAATCACATAGTTCTGTTTGAAGGTTCTTTTGGATGTTTCCATTTTTCTCCTCGTTGTTTGCTTCCCTTGGGTAGATTTAGTGTGGCGTTCTTCTCACTCGCTTCGGGCCTGGAGTCGGGATAACGGGCTTTTGCGAGTACAAAGTGGAGGGGATCCTGCGATATCTGTGATGGTTCTGGGCACTTGGTGGGTGCGGAATATAGATATTGACAAGGATAGAGTTGGCTTTTGGAGCTAGGTGATGAAGTTTACAATAGTTTTGCTATATCAGAGTATGATACAGTACTGCGCAAATGGTCTATTATTACACTGGTGTATTGCATTTACAGCCAAGAGCTAAACAAACCTCCCCAGCTACCCGCGCACCACCGCACTAATCCGCACTCCCGCTCTCGCCATCCCCATCCCCATCCCCATCCCCATCCCCATCCCCCGCCCCCTCTTCCAAATCCATCGCAAGAACCCTCCTTAGCTCCTCCGACACCGGATAAACCCTCTCAACAGGCCTCAACGCCTCCGCCTCCTCAATCCGCCCCTCAGCAACCAACCCGCCAATCCTCCTCGCCAGCTCGGTGACATCCTCGATCCCGACAACCCACTCACTGGCCCACTTCTCGATGATCCCCTTGCCAATCCCAATCTGTATGCTCCTGTGCTCCAGCCTGCCGATGGCCACGCTCCGCTCCGGGTCCCACTGTATGCGCACGTCCCCCTTCTTCATCAGGTTGCCGAGTGAGAGCACGTGCTCGAAGGCTTCGCGCGGCATGGTCAGGGCGAGGATGTGCGATTGGTGGGCGCCCTTGGCGGCGTAGCCGGAGCGGTACATCATCCAGTTCCAGCTCGGCTTGATCCACGTCATGCGCGTTAGCTGGAAGGAGGGGGAGGAGAGGAGGGATTGGTTGGCGGCGGCGGGGAGCGCGATGCTGGGGTGGTAGGCTTGGTAGAGGGTTATGGTCGTGTCTGTGTATTGGGCGCGGATTTGGCGGTGGGGGGTGGACATGCTGGGCTTGGGTGGTGGTATGACACCGGTAATGATTTCTTGACGGGGTGGGGTGGGTCTTCTTTGGTATGGCAAGAGGATAGATAGTAGGTAATTATCGTGTCTATTCTTTGGCAGCCTTGCTTTGGCTTAACGGTATAGTATTTTCCGGTGTTTAAATACCCCAATTCTCGGGCCGCCGTGAGTCACCACCTCGCACTCATGAGCCGTATCTTGATGCAAATGTCTCTGAATGATTCTAACAAGCATTTTTCTGTCAAGACCTTTTGCGCTGACTCATTCGAGTGTGATGCTAGTTAAGGCCCGTTTCAACCACACAGGCCTTAAACCAGATGCTATTTGTTGGTGGCCTCTCGCTAGTTGCAACGAACACCAATGCACCAGTTGCTGTGGCATTGTGCTGCCAGGATGCCGCAGGGGTTTCGGTTGTATTGTTACACAGGAACGGTATAAGCTAACCCAAACTACCGTAAACCGGTCTGTTTTAGGATACGGCGGGGTATCAAGAACTTTTGTCTTCTGCCGGATGCAAGTATTCACCTTCCAGAGAGGAAGGGGGGGGGGACAAAACTACTGTACTCGAGTACTGTAGTCTAGCGCAAAGGAATCTTTACCCACCCGCCTGGCATCCCTCCACCGAGGGAAGCATGATACTGTAGACAAGAGATCCGGCGAGGCCGAAAGGGGTTCGCCGGCGCTACAAAACGCTAGGAAAGCAGCTAAAGAGTACCTCCCACCTGTCGTCCTTGGAATGCAATGTTTAAGCTGCATGGCACGGCGTGATGGAGAAAGGGTCAACTGCCTCTGATCTCCCGTTTGTATCCCGCAAATAGAACTCGTGAGATTGTAAAACAGGTATGTTTTCTTTTATCATCACCAGGGTGCCCGTCCAGCATTCAGTGCCCGGCCTTCACTGCTGTGAGATTCTTGAGTGCAGTTCGGTATGCACCTCGAGTACCTCTTTTCAAGCGCTCTCAGGCAACGGCGGTCCCCGTGCGGACATGCACTATCAATAGCGGCCGCCAGGGGGAGTCTATAAGACTGCTGCGCGCAATTGTAATAAAGGGGAATCCGAGGCTGGGAATTGTCCTGGAAATTCTAATTTTCGGGTATATCTATTCTCTCATCGCTCCTCGCTGCTAGGACTGGGGTCGACGAGGATGGTGGTGGCAGTCGTGCTGTACTGTACATACGGAAACTGTACCAACACCACAGGAACCGGCGACCACGGTTTTAGGGGGAGTTTTAGGGACTGCATAGATCCCTTGACTAGTTTAGAGAAAGTTCTTTGTTGCGCTGAAGAGGGGCCCCGGATCGCAAAGTATGACGATTGGAAAGGCCGCACAGAGTGTGCAGAGGCCCTCTTATCCTGATGGTCATGATAAACTGTTTCGCTCGCGACAAATGTCTGCAATGCCGAGTTTTGGGTGGAGGTTAGGTGGTATATACCATAGAAACTTCTAATGAGAAAACATACGGTAACTCGACTGCCTACGTTTCCCTCAAAACCATGTTATTCCAAGCTTGCCGGTAGAAAATTAATAATATGCGAGAGTCAAGAGCTGTCTGAGTCCCCGTGGGCCAGGTTGCTTAACCAAAGCCAACGGCGCCCCATCGGATCCGGAAGATCTCCGCATCGTGTTCGGGACTTTCCGTCCGGGGTTCTACTACAGTATATCAGGGCTCAACGGTACGGCATCTCCCGCACCAAGCGAGTTCCTGCCTGTTGCCAAGTCCAACACCCCTCTCAGCCTCCTATCATACATACCAATCCGATATTATATCGTGCAGCACCAAATCCCCAGAGTCACAAAATATTCCATTTAATTCCCTACCTCCCTCTCTGCCGCAAATAAAATGCCACCGAAACCCCGCACCTCCGAAGCCGTTGCAAAACCACCCACAGTACTTGCCTCCTCAATAGTGATTGCAGAAACGGCCTCGCTAATAGGGACCTTCCCCATAACAATCGGAGCAAACACCGTCATCCACCCACGCGCGAAGCTCACGTCGGCCCATGGACCCATAACAATAGGCGAGTACTGCATCATCTGCGAACGGACGCAGATCTGCCCGCCGGATGCGGAGGGGTTGGTAATTGGGGATGGAACGGTGGTTGAGGTTAATGCTATTGTCGAAGGGAGTGTTGGGGCTGGCAGCGTTGTTGAGGTTGGGGTCAAGGTTGGGAAGGGGGGGAAGGTTGGGTCGGTATGTCTCCATTCTGCTGCTATGGGAGGGGAGGGATGGGATGAGATGTGCTGATTTTTGGGGCGGGGGTTGGGGATAGAATTGTAAATTGGGTCCGTTGACTAAAGTTCTTGAGGGGGAGGTGATTGAGGATAATACTGTTATATTTGGTAGTGGGCAGAGGAGGATTGATGCTTCGGGTACGATGGATGCTAGGAGGAAGTTACTGGAGAGGCATATTGAGAGCTTGAGAGTTCTCATACCTAGCAACCCTTCTAAATTTATTAATTAATGTAATTCGAAGTAGTGGTTTGTAGACTCTGGAATGTTCTCGTGTGTTGTGCTCGAAAGGGACTATTGAAATTCTGGAGGTCCTGGCATCCTTCCTAATTATTCCGGCCCACAAGGTACTCGTGCGCACAGCACGGCACGGCACAGAGGGGTGCCTGGCATCGATCATCACTCTAGGCTCAAGGAATGGAGAGGCTCGGCTGGTTGGGTGACGTGGAGCTAAGCCAAAGTTAGACCGAGTTACGCCAGCCTAAGGGGCGCTTTTTTCATGTGAGCCTTTTTACCGCAACAAGACAGATAGGTGTTGCCCTTCATCTTCTTTTATTGGATTGTCACTCATTTTTCACGATAATACTTTGAACGAGACTTCTACCGGTACTTGAATACCTGTATATTACTCCTTGGATTACCCTGGCTATAAACCATTCCGGGTGGCAGGTGGGTAAGCTTTCCCACGGCATCAGATTCACCGTCGGCAAGCTCCCGCTCGAAATAAAAAAAAAGAAACGATCGATAAAAATAAAATAAAAATGCCCTCTCCAACACTCCACGGCTCCTCACGAACTCGCAAATGGATATTGTCGAGTCCGCCAGTGGAATGGGCTATGATGCAGCTGCAGGAGCTGTTGATCAATGCCCTCCGCCAGGGACCAGTCCCCCAGCATGTCGCTTTCGTCATGGACGGGAATCGCAGGTTCGCTCGGAATAACCATATTGAGACGGTGGAAGGACATAATATGGGGTTCGAAGCACTAGCGAAGGTGCGTTATACCTCTCGCTCTCTTCTTGAAGGGGGGTAGCTAATGGGGTTGGGTTTACAGATCTTGGAAGTCTGCTACAAGTCTGGTGTAAAGGTGGTCACGATATACGCATTTTCCATCGAAAACTTCAAAAGGCCTCTCCATGAGGTCAACGCGCTTATGGAGATTGCAAAGATTAAGCTTTCGCAGTTGTGTCAGCACGGGGAGTTGATGGATCAGTATGGGGCGAGTTTAAGGATTCTGGGGCATCGGTCGTTGTTGAGACAGGATGTGCTCGAAGCTATTGAGCAAGCGACAGAGATGACGAGGCATAATGATAAGTACGCCTCCCACGGCATTACTTCCCTCTACAGAGGTCATTTCTAATGATGCCTGTCTTAGGGCTATCTTGAACGTCTGCTTTCCCTACACTTCTCGGGATGAGATCACCACCGCTATCCGGGACATCGTATCCTCGTCTACTATTCCACAGACTTCCCCGCCCTCACCGTCACCTAGTGATTCATCGACTTCCACGTCCACGTCCACATCCTCTGACAAGACCGCGACTCCGGGATTGATGGACATCGAGTCCATCACCGAGAAAACCGTGACGCAACACATGTTCACGTCAGACTGCCCGCCACTAGACCTCCTCGTGCGAACCAGCGGCGTGGAGCGGCTAAGCGATTTCATGATGTGGCAATGCCACCAGGACACTGATATTGTCTTTGCCGATTGCCTCTGGCCGCAATTTGACATCTGGAAGTTCCTGCCCATCCTCATCAATTGGGGCGTCAAGAGGCGGAAACTGGAGAAGGAGAGGGGCGATGTAGAGGTTCGGGGCGTCGGTATGGGCATGGGCGTCGGTAAAGGTGGTGGGTATTGACTATTAATGAGGAAGGAATGGGGGTGGGTATATGGTGTTGTTGGGGTTGTCTGGATGGGTGCGTTTGGCCTGGTTTGGATGCTGGCTTGGAGGTGAGGTGTTTGTCTTGTCTTGCAAGATTTGGGGGGGGTTGTTATGCGTGCACGGTTTGGTCATTTTTCTGTCTTTCTTCTTTTTTCCCCTTTCTCCCTTTACTCGGAGGAAGATATTGTAATAGTGATTTCTTGTGCTGTGCTTCTATGCTGGTGATACACTATATCCTTTGCCTTGTATGTACAAGTATTCTATGGTAGGTTGAGCTTTGTTCCAGGGTTCACGAGCTCTAGAGCGCTCTTGTATTTGAATAGACGATATTAGTGGGGCGATAGAAATACCATGGTCTGTCAACAGGCTCACAAAGATAAATCATAGAAGAGGAGTGTTTACAGTCTTGAAGGGTCTTCCCGAGTGATTCACCGTGCTCTTCAAGGCAGTTTTGTCTTCCGCCAAGACGGCCTTGGCGGCACTGACGCACAGCTTTCTCTTCGGAGGCTCCAAAAGTCCGCGTGTTCTAAATTTCTGGAACTTCTCTGTTATTGCTATCATAACTCAATACTCATAATAAACCTCTCCATTCAGGTCCTCGATCACCATGGACCCCTAGTATCCGTACCGCGCCCTCGCACTTCAAAATTTTCTAACCTTTCTCTTTTCCATTTCCATATTTCTATTCCTCACCTGGGACCTCCTTTTTCCCGCACAAAACAGGGACACAAGGATAGATGTCAAGTTATATTCGCGCTTCTTCCCCTTCACCTTCCGACGAGTCCTCCGACCTTGACCTCGACCTTGAAGAGCTAGATCCTACGAACGGAGGTGGTGGGATTGGTAGTGGGGGTGGCACGGGCTATTCGGTAGGGTATCGGTCTATACTTGGAGAGAACCATAGGTCTTCCTTTTCGCCTACAAGACGCGGAAGAGCATCTGTTGACGGGGCGGGTGGGCCTGGGAGGATCGCGTTGAGGAGGATGAAGGGACGAGAGGGACCAGAAGATGAGGAAGCGTTACTGGGGAGGAGGAGTGGAGAGGACATACACGATGGAGGGGAAATTTCAAACCTCCGAGATGGGGGTGCGACAGGAGGCGGGGAGAGGTTACTACGAAGATTAGGATCTCGGATATCTCTACGATCTGCCGCCGGCGAAGACGCCGTTGTCGAATTTACCCCTTCGAAAGAAACTAGGGTCGTGGGGTTGAGGCCTGGTGGGGCCGGAGGGAAATACCCACCTAATATCATCTCGAATCACAAATTTACGGCTTTCACCTTTCTACCACTTACTTTGTGGCATGAATTCAGCTTTTTCTTTAATCTTTACTTTCTACTGGTTGCCTTAAGTCAATGCATTCCGGCGCTCAGGATCGGGTATCTAAGCTCTTACATTGTTCCTTTGGTGTTTGTGTTGTCAATTACTCTTGGCAAGGAAGCGCATGATGACATTGCTCGGCGGAGGAGAGATACGGAAGCTAATAGTGAGCTATATGAGGTTCTCTCGTTTACGGATGGTGGGGTGTTAAGGAGGAAGGGGGCTAGGCTGAGCAAGCAGAAGAAGGGTGCGACGGAAGCTGAGGGCCAGGGGCTCAGAGAAGGAGGTGATGGTGGTGATGATATTAGGACTATACCCAAGAAGAGCAAAGATCTCAAGGTCGGGGATATTCTTGTTCTCAAGAAAGACGACAGGGTTCCGGCAGATGTGGTTATTTTGAAGACAATCTCGAATGAAGTCAATCAAGCTGAGGAAGGCGGGGGTAATGATACCTCTGGGGAGACGTTTATTCGCACCGACCAGCTGGATGGAGAGACGGACTGGAAATTGAGACTTGCGCCAGCATTAACCCAAGCTTTGCAATCTTCCAGTTTGGCTCACTTGACTATTACCGCTTCTGCGCCTTCGAAGGAAGTTAATAATTTTGTTGGATCAATTTCTTTTGATCCTCCGGCCCCCTGCCCCACTGTTCCATCCACTTTGGGTTCATCTATGCCTTTAGATCCTGGCGCTTCTTCCTCCTCGCTATCAGCACTTCCGGCGACAGCATCTTCGTCGATGGGATTGTCGGTTGATAACACTGCATGGGCAAACACGGTCTTGGCTAGCAATTCCACCACTCTGGCTGCTATCGTTTACACTGGCCCGGAGACGCGAGCAGCTTTGTCCACATCCCGCTCCCGTAGTAAGACTGGGTTGCTGGAAAAGGAGATCAATAACTTGACAAAAATTCTTTGCGTTCTGACATTTTCACTCAGTATAGCCTTGGTAGCACTTCAAGGGTTTGAGAATACCCAAGACAAGCTAGGTGTCATAGACTCCGAAAATCCCGGCGAAGTCGTCAACAGAAGCTGGTACATCAAAATTCTCCGCTTCTTGGTGCTCTTCTCGACTATTATTCCTATCAGCCTGAGGGTCAACTTGGACATGGGCAAGAGCGCGTACGCGTGGTTTATTGAACATGACAAGGGGATTGAGGGTACTGTTGTTAGGACTAGCACTATTCCGGAGGAGCTCGGGAGAGTGGAGTACCTTCTTAGTGATAAGACTGGAACCTTGACGCAGAACGATATGGAACTAAAGAAGATTCATGTTGGCACCGTTAGTTATGCCGGTGAAGCTATGGATGAAGTCACGGACTATGTTAGACTTGGATTTTCTGCCGGTGGTGGCAATGACGCTTCCGGGGGTGCTCAAGCCCCTCCCGGGATTCAGTTGAATGCTGTTACCACAAGGACCAGGAGGGAGATTGGGTCCAGGGTTAGGGACGTTGTCCTTGCTCTCGCGCTGTGTCACAATGTTACGCCCACTACTACCACCGACGAGGGTGCCTCGGAGGCTACAGTTACGTATCAGGCATCAAGCCCGGATGAGATTGCCATTGTGCGATGGACAGAAAGCGTTGGACTGCGTCTGTCGCATAGGGATCGCAAAGGGATGAAATTACAAAGCGTCGATACTGGCAAAGTTGTGGTCCGCGTTAAGGTATTGGAGGTCTTCCCATTCACGAGTGAGGGGAAGAGAATGGGAATTGTGGTCCAATTTATGGCTGGTGAAAAGGGCAAGGAACCGGATCTTCTTGGTGGCGGTGCGGAGGAGGAAAACTCTAATGCTGGGGACATCTGGTTCTATCAGAAGGGGGCGGATACCGTCATGTCTTCGATTGTCCAGGCTAATGACTGGCTGGATGAGGAGTGCGGTAATATGGCCCGGGAGGGACTAAGAACCTTAGTTGTTGGAAGGAAGAAGCTGTCCATTCAGCGCTACCAGGAGTTCTCTGCAAGGCACAAAGCTGCGTCATTGTTGCTCGTTAATAGGGACAAGGAGATGGGCAAGGTCGTGGAGGAGTATCTTGAGCATGACTTGGAGCTTTTGGGAGTGACAGGTGTCGAGGATAAGCTGCAGAAGGATGTTAAGCCTAGTTTGGAGCTTCTCAGGAATGCAGGAATCAAGATTTGGATGTTGACTGGTGATAAAGTCGAGACAGCGAGATGTGTTGCTGTTAGCGCAAAGTTGGTGTCAAGGGGACAATATGTGCACACCATTTCCAAGTGTATGCCTACTCCTCTGTTCTCTTGCCTCCGGCTATACTAACTCGGGTGTGGTTATGTAGTAAAGCGAAAAGACCATGCCTATGATGCCTTAGAATTCCTCCGCAACAAGACAGATTCCTGTCTCCTCATCGACGGCGAATCCCTCGCGCTCTTCCTAGACACGTACAAATCTGAGTTCATATCCCTCGCCGTACAACTCCCGGCAGTAATCGCCTGCCGTTGCACACCCACCCAAAAGGCCGACGTAGCCCGGCTCATCCGTACCTTCACTAGGAAACGCATATGCTGTATCGGCGACGGTGGGAACGACGTCTCCATGATCCAAGCGGCAGACGTAGGCGTTGGTATCGTCGGCAAGGAGGGCCGTCAGGCCAGCCTTGCGGCGGACTTTAGTATCGAGCAATTCTGCCATCTAACAAAACTACTCGTGTGGCATGGAAGGAACTCATACAAACGAAGCGCAAAACTCGCGCAATTTGTTATGCATAGGGGTCTTGTGATTAGCGTTTGCCAGACCATGTTCAGTATTGCTTCGAGGTTTGAGCCAATTGCCTTGTATAAGGGGTGGCTGCTTGTTGGGTATGCCAGCATTTATACTATGTTGCCGGTGTTCTCGCTGGTGCTGGATAGGGATGTGGACGAGCATCTGGCGAACCTTTATCCGGAGCTTTATAAGGAACTTACGGAAGGACGGTCGTTGAGTTATCGGACGTTTTTTGTTTGGGTGCTTGTTAGCATTTATCAAGGTTTGTCTTTCCTTCGTATAATTATGCTGACTGGTAGAGTGCTAATGGAAACCCATAGGAGGGATAATCCAAGGCCTCTCACAAATCCTCGTGGGCCTCGACCATTTCGAACGCATGGTATCTGTGAGTTTCACAGTACTGGTATTAAATGAACTTATAATGGTGGCCCTGGAAATCACAACTTGGTAGTCCCCCCCCTTCCTTTCCCTTCCCCCTTTCCCTTCTAGCTAACACTGAGGACAGGCACATGTGGATGATATTCGCGGAGCTGGGCACAGCCCTCTTCTTCTTTGCCTCGATCCCCTTACTGGGTGAGTACTTTGACCTCCGGTACGTCATCTCGTGGGCCTTCCTGTGGCGCGTCGCGGTCATCAGCGCGATCAGCCTTGTGCCGCCGTGGGTCGTGAAGGCAGTTAGGAGGAGGTTGAAACCACCGAGCTATGCTAAGGTTCAGGGGGTTTGAATGTGAGTTGTAGCTGCATTGGTTGGGCGTTCTGTTTTGTTTCGGGTGGTAGTGGAGAGGGTAAGTAAAGGGGGATGTGATTCACCGAGCGGCCGGGGGAGGTATTTGTGTGTTGTTTTGTGGTCTTGTATGTTAGCTTTCTTCCCTTCTTTCTATTTTACTGTGCTGGTTTTTTGTACTGTAACTGGCGATAGCGGACGGTGCGGGTTACGAATCGTTTTACATTGTGTAGAATTTAGAAGGAGGGGAATATTAGTTCAGTAAACATTACCGTATCGTATTACCGTTGTTCGGTGCACTGAGTCTATGGTAGTTATGATTGTTAGCTAGAGTCCGTAACGCCAAGGACTTCTCGCACTCCTTGAAATGGAAGAAGAGGAAGGAACGCACACCCCCCCTGCACGTTATATCGCTACTACCCCAGGTACCGATAAGCAATTAATTTACGCAACTCTGCCCCAGAAACGTGAGTCGAGACCCCTAGCCACTTGTAGATTTCAATCACATCGCCGGGAGGGGATGGGGGGCAGCACACATTCCCCTAAACACTACCCAGCAGCAGCAAAGGTTACCGGAATCCTCTCGTCACGACTCACCGAGACGGGTTAAGAAATTCCATAGGCTGTCTAGTATCATACTGCATTGATTCTCTCTTTCTTCACCCGGTGTCTTCTACCATGGCCTAACTATAATACTCAATCAACCCCCACTGTCAGGCTCAGGCGGCCCCTCACCCATCTATCATATGTTTGTCTGCCGAGGGATTGATGTATGGCGATCTCCCGTGACCTGTCGGGTTGGTGTCCGCTTGGCTGGCGTAGTGTGGATTCCCTTTTACAAGTGGTGTTGGGTGGTTTGTAAGTTGGATGATGGCAGTATTAAAAGCGGGGGTGTATAATTATTGTCTCAGTAAATAGCTTTTCCTCCTTGTACGTTCATTATTAGAAGTTGGTAAGACGGCAATTCACTTTTTATCGCAGAGCAAGACCCTTCCCATTCCTGTGAACGCTGGGAATTATGAGGTTACGTTTGTTTCTTGCTCACTTTTCACGCCGTCTCTCGGTGGAATTAGCTTCATGGAAGATCACTCGGTAGGATTACACTGTGGGTAGGGAAATTTCAACCTGTCTTTTATGTTTTTGATTGGAGACCCTTACTCTCCACTGGAACAAAAGGAGAAGGAAGAAGAAGGAAAAAATCCTTGAGAATCAAATTTAATGAAGAGATAAAGACGCCTTCGGAATTCCTGAATTCAGGGCATTCCGACACCGGGTTCGAAACATATAGTGGTATATGTGTTTATCCCCATGATCCCCGCCATCCACCCGGCCACTTTTTCCCTCCTCCTGGAATTTCCTTCCAGAAGTATATCATTTATTCGCCGGGCCTGCGTCCTTTTCCGCGACGGCCCGTCCTAAGGCCGTCGCGCTTTCTTAAAAAGGGTTATTCACCGAAGCTCACTCGTGGTGGATTGAGCTCTGGGGTCTTAGTTTGGGCCTCCGGCTCGTTATCCTTGGTCTAGGCACGCAAGTGTGGAGGGGGAGGACTTCGGATATAATTGGGAAAGCCTCCGACTAGAAGTGGAGGTTTTGTTCCGCACCGGGGAGGGGGGGCCGTATTGGCGTATAATTGTGCTTGCTTTGCTATAGATAGCGGTTCTCTAGCGGGAGGGTTACGGTAGATGCAATAACGCGTCTAAGCGGGGCGCTGGCGGAGTAGTTGTGTGTGTGACGAGGGCAGATGCACCAGGAGAAGACTGTTATTATTGTTAAGTTAGGAGGGTTTTAAGCTTTGGGGGGACTTTGGGAATCTGGTTGAGTGTAATTTAGGGGGGCTTTTCCTTTGTGAAAGGAGTGATTTTCTTATATAGAAGGGCCCTCTGGACTTAAAGATACGGTCTAGCGGCGGGCTGAAGTACAGGAGGAGCGTTTGCCCTTCATGGTGATCTGCCGTGATCTTGACTGGTAGCTGTACTTGTGTTTAATCTAGCTTCACTGGAGCCTTTTTCTACCTAGCCTATCGAACCCTCTTCGTGCCGTCTCTGCTTTCTTGGAGTCCTCCAGAATCAGAGTATTACTAGTAAATAATAGAAACGCGGCGCGGGATCTTACGCTGGATGGCAGGTTCTCCGATCACCCGCTGCCCCTCCCACCATCCAGACATCTGCCGATTGGTGTGTTTTCATGTGAGGGCGAGGGGTTATCGGTTCGCATGTATTTCCATTATCTAGAAAAGTCCTTAAGAAGCCTAGCATTACCCAGTGGAACATTTGGTCCCCCCCCCCCGGGCCCACCCCGAGGTCACGACTCTCGAGTAGAGCGGTTTCACCTACTCGAGTACACCTCTCCCAACCCCACGGCTAGGTACGATACAGAGGAACCGCCGGTAAGTCTGACCAGTAATCGCAATAGCCCAACTAAGGCAGCCACTGTCGTAAAGTTTTCCGATTAGAACATAGTCGCCCGAGCAAGAGTGCGCCCAGGCACCCTGGGAGACTAACTTATCTACCTCACAAGATAAAGCGCTCTTAGGAAATTTCCCATGCTCCAGTTTTTTTTAAATCCTCGGCCCTTTTCTGCCCGAGCACACAAGTGCGGTAATGTGGGATTCTGAAACAAGCACTCGGAGGTGCCCTACCGATCTGTAGCTTACCCCGCGAACGCCACTAAAATAACGCTCAATTTCTACGTCATCACCGGGGACCGGTAGGACTGCCGAGGGGCAAAGCGTGAATCCTAAGATCGTTTAGATTCGCGTTTCTGCTCGAGCAGAGCTATTATTAAGCTCCCGCCATCATGTCGAATGAGGGTCACAATATCTACCGGTACGAGCAAGCCGACCGATTACTCGCACTTCCCGGCACGGTGTTCAAAAAACCAGTGGTCTTGCGAGAAGAGCGGTGCAGTAGATTCGATTACTGTGGGTAGTGTTTGTAGGTTTAATTCAGCATGAGTAGTAATGCCTACCAGATGCGAGTACGCTGCCTGCCAATATATCACAAGTATGATGCTCCCATCTTCAAGTAAACCATATGCAAGTTTTAGCGCAATCTTATAGAGATTCGTCTGAAGTTTTATTAGCGGCTAGCACTTAGGTCGATAGCTTGCCGTGCTGGTAGCGCACCTTACTATAACAGGCCGTATAATACCGTACTCTACCCTTCAGCCTCCCATATTATTCAAACCACGAGGTCTATCACATATATCTCACCTATCGCATAAACAAAAACCTCGTACTGTGTAAACCCCACTAAATCGCAAGCACCACCGGGTATCCAAACGAATTGGTAGAGCCCCGGTCTCTCATAAGTTACCGTACCATACATCTGGTATTATATGTCAACATAACACAACACAACACCTATCGCTATGCAACAGGCCAATATCCCTCCCTAATAATAGTAACGCATAGTGTGCCCGGGGGGTGGCCACTAAAAACCCGAAAACCCATTTCCGCAAATCCCATACCATTCTCTGTAGAGACGGGGTTAAACTTTCCGGTTTTTAGTGACCCCTCCTAGGTACGAGTACCTACACATCCTTCAGGCGCCCCGGCACCACCGCCCCATCTTGCTTACAGAGTGCAAAAAAAAAAGGCCACCATACCTGATGCACATGGGAGGCTGCGCTTGTATCTGTAAGTAACTCAAACCACAGTTTTCCTTACGTTCGCTTTTTTTCGAAAAAAAGTCTCTGTGTTAGTGCCATGGACGGCCAGAGGGGTATGTGTCGAGTGTATTGTATTCCTATTCTCTGTCAGAGGCGAGCCCGGGCACAACCCACCAACCAGATGTGATACCTGGAAAACGAGAGGAGGTGGTTGGTTCTAGCTTTTATCACGGTTGCAAGTTCTAGAGATTGTGCCCCCCTATGGCGCCTAGTACAGTACCGCGGTGGATATTATGGGGATGACACCAATGAAGATGGATTCAGAGACGAATACCTTGGACTTGGCGAATTCTTGCATATCCGAGCTACAGACGATTGCAAAACTAGAGAGCTGGACTTATCATATTGCGACTGTTTTCCGGTGCTCCCACAAGGGTATATCTCCACTTCCAAAGCTCTACCACAATGGTTACAGGGCTACCGCTAGGTTCGCTCGTTAGCTATCATAATATTATTATTATGCAGTTTATGGCGGTAAAAAATTGCGCCCTACCCGCCAACTCTAGGGTCGCGGTTGCACTTATCCCTGTTGGTTTACTTGCACCTCACAGGTTTCCCCCTTCCAGGACCGTGGAAGAGGGAACACCCCTGTGCTTGGCATTATTGAAATCAATTAGGGATCATCGGGGGACGGAACCATAATCCCTCGAGAGTCCTTAACACCCGCCTCAATGCGAGACTTAAGTCAATCGCCGCAGAGCGAACCCATGACCCTTCCAGGCATCATTTCGGGTTGGGGGTGAGAGGTCACACACCGGTAGAAAATCAGAGGGAGCCCCCACTGACTCCGTTAACCCATCAAACTCCTTTTTTTCTCATCCCCCCCGAGATCAAAACCCACCCGAGTGACATCCGATGACTGCTTACTCATCAGAGTGACGTCGTTCCTCCCCCTGCTCCTCCACCCCACCATTCCTCCAATTCCCCCGATAACTCTCATTAAACCACCTAATTCCCCTTGATACCCCCCCAACCACACAAAATGTCCCTCCTCCGCATCGCCCGTCCTATAATTGCTCGTCGCAGCCTCCTAACATCATCGGTTCGCTACAAGCATACTCTCCCGGACCTTCCCTACGACTATGCAGCCCTCGAGCCGGCCGTTTCCGGAAAGATCATGGAGGTCAGTACACCTCCCTTCAAATAGGGGGGAAGAAGGGTGAGTAAATGTGCGTATTGAGTTAGTGCTAACTTGGGGGAAATTATTAGTTACACCACTCCAAGCATCACCAAACATACGTCAACTCCCTCAACGACGCTGAGGAGAAGTACTCATCGGCGGCATCAGCAAACGACGTTCAGGGGCAAATCTCTTTGCAACCCCTGCTGAGGTTCCATGGAGGGTACGTTCAATCTCCCCTCCCTCTCCGCATTTCTTTCTTCCCCCGAGGCTATGCTCATATATGATAAGTGGTCACATAAACCACACCCTCTTCTGGGAAAACCTCGCGCCAAAGGGCTCCGGTGGAGGAGAGCCTCCGAGCGGATTCCTCGTCGCTGCAATTGACATGACGTATGGCAGTGTTGAAGATCTCAAGAAGAGGATGAACGCTACCCTTGCCGGAATCCAGGGCAGTGGATGGGGTTGGTTGGTTAAGGATAAGGATACTGGGGACCTGCAAGTCATTGCTACGCCTGTCAGTGCATACATCTTTCTATAATCCCCCCCGCCAGTAGAAGGATAGACTGAGACCATTAACAAATTGTGTAGAACCAAGACCCTGTAGTGGGCAAATACGTTCCGTTGTTGGGGATTGATGCTTGGGAGCATGCTTACTAGTAAGAACCCCCACAAGCCCGAAAAAATGAATCTCTATTGTTGACTAGGAGTACTAATGGGCGCATTCCCAAAGCCTTCAATATCAAAACCGCAAAGCAGAGTACTTTAGCGCAATCTGGGACGTGGTTAACTGGAAGGCAGCAGAGGCCCGTTATGAGGCTGCGGTCTAGTAGGCCCTTCTCTCCCTTCCTCCTTACCTCCCTTACCTATTAGATCATGCCCATAGCATAGCAATCCTCGAGAGAGAGAAAATACAAATGCAAGTACAAAAAATAATATCAAGTTATCTATTCTGTGTGACCGCTCTCAATTGACACGATTGATACACCCAACGGCCCCCAAGCCCATCCTAGGCATCCCCACCCAGGTTACGATAGACTACAATACGATCCAATACAACCATCCCGAACAGCCACGGCTGGCATACCCCTCGGAAAGCGGTATTATACCGAAGAGGCACGAGGTATTTTCCTCACCTAGTTTTATTCCACACCTCTCCAGAAAAAGGGAAAAGAAGAACGGCGGGACACAACAGCATCATAGAAGCATTTAAGGAACATTTTAGAGATTAAATTTACGATGAAAGCGCAGGCCGCGGGAAGGCGCTAGCATCATCTGATTGTTTGGTCGGGATCCCTGGTAGGAGATGGTTTGTGTGACGCCAAGGTGGACTGGCAAGTTATCAGTATGATAATTACGAGAAGGTAGATACTGTTCCCCGCGGGATGACATCTACATGATAGGCGGGCCACGGCATAATGGAAGGAAGGTAGGAGGGTGGGGTGGGGTGGGGGGGACTCATTTCTCGCGGGAGCAAAGCGCAAACAATGTCTTCGTAGGATTGTGGGTGAAAGGCATGCATGATGGGCAGAAAAGAAAAGAAAGCCTGAACACGGAACAAGCACTGCTGATTGGGCTACTCGGAACAAATGGATGAATTAATGTGCGGATACCAGTACCTTAGGCGTCAAGATTTAAAATACTCCGTAATGCACGGGCTACCGTTGGTCCCCCCTTCCAATCAAGCTACCAACCAGCGAGAAAGGACATCCTATTTTACAACTACACCATGCTTCTTGAAAACCTCTGTGACCTTGGTGACTTCGTCGTACGATCCCATGAAGATTCCAGAACGGTCGTGGATGTGTTCGGGCACCACCTCCAACATCCTTTTCTGATCACTCGTGACAGCCAACCCCCCGGCTGCGCGGCCATGGTTAGCATTTAGTATATCTGAGGGGAAAGCCGGACCTAACTACGCACCATTCTCCATGACCATCGCCATGGGAGCGCACTCGTACAGGATCCTAAGCTTGCCCTTAGGACTCTTCTTGTCGGCGGGGTAGGCGAAGAGACCTCCGTAACAGAGGGTCCTGTAGGCATCTGCGACCATAGATCCGATGTAACGAGCAGAGTACGGCTTTGCTCCGGGCTCCTTGGGATACTTGATGCTCTCGAAGTAAGCCTTGCAAGGTTCGGTCCAGTAAAGGGAGTTTCCTTCGTTGACCGAGTAAATTCCCTTTGATTTTGGAATCCTCATCTATTCATAATCAGCGCGCGGCCTATGACCAGAAAGAAGAACTATAAAGAGACCAACATCAGGATGCGTCAAGATAAATTCACCAAGGGCAGTGTCTAATGTAAACCCATTGACCGAACCACCCTTCATGGTAAGAACCAAATTGGCACTAGCGCCATACATGGTGAATCCGGAAGCTACCAATTCGGTTCCAGGCTTGAGCATATCCTCTGCCTTGCCTTCTGCGCCATCATCGAGCTTGAATATACCGAAAATAGTGCCAACGGATACACCAGCGTCGAGATTGGATGACCCATCAATGGGGTCACAGACCACGGCATATTTACCATGACCGGGGAAAATGATGGCCTCTTCTTCCTCTTCCGAAACTAATACCTTGACTTTCCCGCAACCACGCATGGTATTGACAAAGATCTCGTTACCGATTACATCAAGCTTCTTTTGGTCGTCCCCGGTCATGTTGGAGGAGCCGGCAAGCCCGATAAGCTACGCACGTGAGCTTGCAAACCTTATGAGAGACGAAATAGAAGGCCTTACATTAATCAAGGTGGCTCGTCGTATGTAGTAACTATAGAACAAAGAGAGATAGCGTTAGTTTGTGATTAGAATAAATTCTCGGAGGTGCCGTACGCAATACTCTTGAATGAGAACTGGAGAGCATGGCATAGCAGTCTATTTCAATAATGATTAGCCACAACACGTCAGTCGAAGAAACCAGGCAACGAACGTAAAATCACCAGTGGCGTGTGGACCAAGTCTGTGCTGTTCCTCCGTAAGGAAGCGAGTGAGAGTGATAATGTCGGTCTTCACCTCAGAGTCGCCATGATGACCACTTCCGTTGCCGGTGGAAGTCATAGTTGTAGATGACCAAAGCTTGTTTGGAAGAGAAAGGAGTATTCACAAAGGCAGGAAATAAGATATAGATAAAGGGAGGAAGAAAATGAGAGAAAATAGGGCAAGGGAAGCAAGTTTGCTACACCACCCCCGGGCTATTTAAACTTGGAAGCACGAAACTAGGGGGAGCACTCGTAGTGAACGAAGAGGATGGGCACCAGCCAATCCCTTGCCCCGAGTTGCTGCGACTACCGAGCTAAGCAATGAATATACCCACGGTCTCTCATTCATCTCCCCTCTGGCGCTGCTTCCCCGCGATGTTCCTCCTACCCACCATCAAAGCTGCCGGAGGACTGCAAGAGCTCCTGCCCCTTCATAGCCGAAGAGATGAGGGCCCCAATGCATTACTTTACCGGTACAAGTACCGTAAGAACGGCAACTGGGCCTCGCTCAGCCGCCCAAAATTCCCTCCTTTGGACAGAAGGATGAAAACACTGCGAAACTGACCCCTCAGCCCCAGCCCAGGACACGAAAAAAATCAAAAAGTGCCGGATCCGACCAGCAAAGGCAGCTCCAACGTCCCAGCGCGAGGCTCAATTATTCGACTTCTTCCGGCACCGCAATGATCCGGATTCTGCCCTCCCCTTCTTTTGCTAAGAAGTGGAAACGGTTTGTCAGAAGAAGCATGGAAGGAGCTCGTGATGTCTCGGCATCGGTAGCAGTTGGGGGCCCGTGATCACTGCTAGCGCCACGTGCATGCACTGCGTCAAAGCCAGCCAAACTCAAGTCCCACGGGGAGGCCCTAACAGCCTAATTCGTAGATAGACCCTGCGGTTAACTTTCTCTATTATTGTGCTCGAGGAGGGTAGTTTAAACGCCGAAACTCTCCTTTCCAAAATATTCTCTTTAGCCATCCTCGAAACCCCAAAGGTAGTCTAGTCTAAGTGTGCGAACTCAACCATATTATCACACATCCTTCCGGCTTTGCCCGCCCAGCCCGGATCAATACGAGTGGCTGCCGAGGTTTTCGAGTTATTCCGACTCTTGAGGCTAATAGCCATGCGAGATAGAGCCGCATGAGGTGGAATGGTGGGTTGGATTTAACCGTCGTTCGCATTCCGCCGGATGGGGTGAAACCCTTAGCCCTAGGGTCTTCGGACCCACACGCGTTTTGCGTGGGGATGCGGCCAAAAACGTGACCACCAATCCTAGTGCCTTGGCATCTTATCTTGGTGAAAGTTTTTCCTCCCCTTCTCTCCCTCAGACTTCAACCACCAACTTACCTCACATCAACAACACGAAAACCGTGCAGCAACACAAACGCCTCCTCAGCGTGTGCGACAATTGATAGGTTAGTTTAGTCTTGCTTATATCCTCTTTTTCCATCTTTCCTCCCTTCAACATGATGATTTGTACAACCGCGAAACTAGAGTCTTTGACTTCCCCATAGAGGGGGAATGAAACTTACTTTGCACGTCAGGCTGACCTAGAATTGACCTCTATCTTATTGCATATACACAAGCGGGTCATTGTTTAAATACTAACTGGGCTTCTAGTTTTCATTGCTGAAAATCCTCACCGACTCCTTCAAAGCCTCGAAAATGAACGATACATATCGTACCATAAACCGATAGGCAGTAATTGCGATGGTAATCACACCTCCCCATTATCCCTCCCCCGCCCTGAGCAAAGATGATCAATTTATCGTATCACATACGCTGGAAATTACCGTCCAAGTACTTCGTGCGGTGCAGACACAAATGGCTGTTTCTGAGCTCACCCACCATCTCCCACCGTCAATAATCACTTCTACCCGGTTGGTCAATATGTGCTGACATGGCCCAATTAGATTACTGCCGACCCAATAAAGGTATTACATCCTTCCCCTCACCACACTTTCCCTTCAGCGGAACCGATGCATATGATGATTTGCACAAGAGCACTGGTCTCTGAATTACAATGATTCGATAAGCATTCGTGGTGGGGCCTCAGAAACCCCGCCCAACTGATCCGAGCTCGGTCTCGTGTTACTACCTTGTCTTCACCGATATTTCTTTCTGTTGACACTAACGGTTTGACTATAGCCTCCCCTAGCCGTTTCATTATACAGAAGTGACCGCTTTGAACAAGGTATTACCTTTTCCACTCTTCGCTTTTATTCTCCCTACCCTTATCTTCAAGGATGATACCCAATTTAGATGACGAGTCCTATCCGGGTTCCTCCCGATGACGAAACATCATTTTAATAACCATTCATGCAATATCTGAACATGACCCTTGATTGCAATCAGTTTGATCCAAAGTGTGTGGAAACTTTCCGCTAACTTTCTTCAGATGTGCAGAAACCCAGACCGCGTGCGGAATAACATCTATCAAAGCACCCAGGGCATCTTCCTAATGTAAGGCTACTTGTGCTTCTACCTACCCTCATTCCAAATGATGATATTTCCCAACAAAAGACAAGCATATGTCCGAGCGGTTCCCCGCACAGACGAGAACCGGAATGTCTGACCCGGTCTCTTACATATCCACCCATACGCATCCAATTTGATGTCTACCTACTAACATCTAAATCAGGAACCTTAGGAAGATATATCCTATACTTTGACCTCGTGTTTAACTGGTTAGTTCTGGCCCGACGCCCCCCCCTTTTTTTCATCCCTTCTTTCGTTTCTACATGATGAGACTCTTTTTACATCTCACGACGGTCTTCATAGCCTCAATAGGCATTGATGAGATTGCCCTTGACCGGGCGACATCTGATAATTTGTTTCGATCTCGATTTCCTCTTTTTATTATTGTGAATGTTTTGGGTAATGGCAGCTGACCATTTGAAGACAGTATCCGGGTTCTAGCGATCAAACTGTAGCTTGCCTTAGGTGTAGCATTTGCCGTGCCTATTTGTGGCGGGCGCAGAAATCCTGCGGCGGTTTCGTCTAGGGGCTAGTTTGTCGTAAATAGATTAACGAGATTCTAAGTTGAATCGCATCGCAACATCGCACTAGAGAAAATGCGAGCACCAGGATTGCGACTTGTGGGCCTGGTAGATGACCCCACGAACAGGCCAAACCCCCCCTTAGCCCAATTAAACTTTTCAACTGTTCCAAAACTCCGTATCTTATCTAACCGCATGTCCCCTTTGCAAATCCGGGACGAGTGATATCTGGTGGATCTAGTCTTGGGAACTCTACGTTTGTAAAAGAAAATCAAGCCACCGCAAGCCGCTGACCACTTCTCCCCCCGTCCACGCATCAAGCCAGCCCATGACACCACTACTAAATAGGCTCCCCTCAAGAGGTGTACTTCTAAGATGTGAATGCGGGGTACCAATCGTGGCATACACCGCCTACTGCCTAAACCCGTCTGCCCAACCCATCCATCCAGACGAGCCCAAGAGTGAGAAGGGGGGGGAAAAAGCCACAGGTATCCTTGAGCCCGAAACCTCTATATACAAATTCCCAATGCCCCCTCGCCGTATACCAGTGATCCATCCATCACCCACCTGCTCCTTTCACTTCTTTCCCTCCAAAACGACCCTCCTCCCTCCCTCCCCCTCCCCTTCCTCCCTACGCCCCAACACAGCACCCACCAGCCCCGGGCATTTCCTCTTCCTACCTCCTGCATCATTTGACCCTCCAACCTTCGCGCGCCGCTGATCGAGCCGGTTCACGCCCGCCGGACACGGGAGCACGTGCGGAGCCCCAACGATCAAGAACGAGAGGAGCGCGATTGTGGTGAAGAGGGTGGAAGTGGTCAGGGAGCGGGGGTGTAAGGGGGGTGGCGGCATCTATAATAAGTACATAAAGTTAAGTTAAGTTAATCCTCGATAGTTGGAGAAGTATGTGTGTGGGGAGGGGGGGAAGGGAGGTATGATACGGTATGTACTTTTTATTTTTATTTTTATATTTATTTTATGGTTCGGGGCTAGTTCATTGTTGATTGATTGATTGATTGATAGGTTTTTGAAGGTTGGTGGGTTGTGGCGGGTGGGTTTATTGTATGATAATAATAATATGATAAGTTGAGGTTTGCTTCGAAGGGGTGGGGTGGGGTTGGAGGTTTGTTTTTGTTGTTCCGTGCTTGTGAGATGGTTCCTCTATTTCCTTCTCCCTCCGCTGGATAATTTCGCAATTGGGCTTTTTTCCCTCCTACTTTCGCACGGGTTGGTCGTTTTGCGCTTTTGATTGATTGATTGATTGATTGATTGATCGATTGGTGGGTGGTGGTGGTGGCGGTCGGTTGAGTTTGGATGGGGGTTGTCTGTTGGATTGGTCGGAACTTTAGGTATTATATTATTATTATCTCACGGAGTAACTTGGAGAGGGAAAAAAAGTTTGAGAGATTTTCTACTTGTCTTGGGCACTATTCTTTCCACTGGGCTAACTACGTACCGTATCCATCCGCCTGTTAAGAGCCGCACTCATCTGCTTTATTTTTTCTTTCCTCCGACAAGATGCTACGGTATTTTGGATTATTAGATTGGATTGGGATGTGAAAAAGCAAGTTATTGTGCCGCGATGAGGTTCGCAGTGATAATGCCATTGAAAATGAAAGGAATTTATAGAATGCTTTTGCTTTGCTTTACACGGTATCATTCCTCCCGCTTCTATCGATAAATGAAACAATTCGCACATACACTTGACCGGTCGGTTTGGCGAGTTGGAGATACTAGTACCGCTCGAGGATATAGTAGTAGACGAACCGCAACCTCTCTCCTCTCTCGCTATCTCTCGCTGTCTACGTACAAAGTTGGTTTCCCCACATGCTGCCTTCATCCGTTCACGCATCAATTGTCCCGTCATAGCCCCAATTGCAAGCCGGGGGAGTTTTTTTGTTTGTAAAAAATGTAATTTTTCCGAAGTAGGTGTTTGACAGGCTGGTTGGCTGGTTAGGCTACTTCAGTTTCGGCCAGATCTTTGGAGCAGCACATTGCGCGGAACAATGCACCAGATGGAAGACTGCGGTAGCCCAGTTAACCACTCGATCTGAGAGAGAGGGTAAAAGGGGGGAGAACATACACTCCTCAATACAGTCTTCCTTCGGTCCATTCGCCTCGTCTTCCTCCGCAGCGGTAACCCTCTCAACGCACTCGTTGTAATGGTGCTTTGCTGGCTTGCATTCCTTTGACTCGGAGCATTCTGTTTTATCATTCAGTGATATCGGTTAGCCTTCCTGTTCTTTTCCGGTCCAATGGCACATGGAAGATGCATATATATACCCTCTGTTATGGCTGGCAACGTATCCTCCGGTTCTTCCTCCTCTGCCTCCGCAGCTTCCCCTTCTTCCTCCGCGGGCTCTGCTTCTTTAGGCTCTGGCTCAGTTGACTTCTTCTCCTCCTCTACTTTTGAATCCGAAGGAGGTTCCTTGTGCTCTTCGGCTGGTGGGGCGTCTGCATGCACCGGGGAGATGGTTAGGCAGGTGTAGATGTCTGAGAACAGGGATGAGAGCGGCATCGTAGATGTGTTTCTTCCTCTGTCCGTGGTTTATTGGTTGATTGGTGGGAAGAGGAAGGAGGGGGGGGGGTTGAATGACGGAGGATTGGATTGATGGTGATGGGCAAGGTGGAAAAGGAGAAACCCGGGAGAAAGTTGAACTTGGGTGGGGTGCGGGAGGATCTTTGACTGGAGGGACTTTTTTCCCCCCATGATTAGGTAAGCACACGTGATCTTGACGAGAACTTCTAATAGTTAGTTAGGGCCTGTTTGGCAAAAATGGGACCGTTCCGTTGGGCGACCGTTTCTGCTGTGAAAATTGGCTTTCTTCCGTTTTGAAACGGAAGGAAAAGGTCGATTTGTATGGGGGAACGGAACGGAACCGTTGCATCCAAACAGGCCCTTAGTTTTTTCGGGATTGGTGGGGGGGGTTTTTAGGTTTCACTCCCTAGCCACGGGGAGAATCTATCATTCTTGCAGAGAGGGTTACCAGTACCTTCTCGAGCACTCCCAACTGAGACATGAAATGGAATTCTTTGGGCCAGCAGCATAGCGACTCACGTGTCAGATGCGAGCATTGTAGTATCATATACAGGAGCTAGCTTTCTTGAGTGCAGTACCGGTAACAAATTTAAGAGGTCATCCTATCTGGGTATGATACAGTACTCTACAAATACCAGAAAAGAAGCGCCGTACTAGTAATAGACGTGCAGCACTGTGGCTCTCTTTTCATTAGTATTCTACACCATTGCACCGCAGGCGCGCAGGATCATGATATAGTACCGGTAATGTTTCAAATGCTCGAACAAGGCATTGATTTTAGGGACCTTGATACTGGCGTTAAACAGCTCGTTCATCTCTATTTGAACTCTTGATCTTCCATGCTTGTACAGTACTCGTAATTTTCTGACGTTTGTGGGCACGACTACTTTGCATGACATCAAAATCCTGAGGCTCCGGCAGATTTTTTTGCCTGTACGCAATAGCAGATGTGCTCACAAACGTCAGAGGACAACGAGTATTCTTTAGGAATTCCGCATATCATAATATCCGTCGTATTGCGGCGCAAGAGTCATCGATCTTCTTGGTTTACCAGGTGACGCAGATGGGTTCGCAAGACCTGCAGAAAAAGCTCGAGCGCCATAGGCAAGGAACATGTTCCTGCCTCACCTGCTAAAAGTGCTGTATTGGTATGTAGCATCTGTCCTCTGGCCTGATCAGAATTCAATTGTTCGGTCGGGTGCATATTGTGGTGCAAAATTATACGTAGTAATTGGAGCTGTGGCATAACTTAAGCTGAGCGCTTAATACGGTACCGTACGCACTCATAACAGCATTGTGTGAGTACCATAGGGTTCATGCCTCTCTGTCCTTGTTGTACTCATATCATACAAGCACTATGGTTGGCGATTCTAGCCTTGGACTACGGTAGACGCTTACCGGAGTTTTTGCAGGGGCGCCGTTGGATCTTTTCTTCTTTTCCTTTCTCCTTTTAAAGAGTGCGTGTTTGAGTGAAATCCGCCTCCCACAGTTGTGGTGCGGCTCGTGAGTGAGGCTCGATTACCGGTACTGCATTGGAATCTGGGGCTCGCAATATGGATCAATGCATGGTCTGCCCGCCTCGAGTACCGGTAAGCAGTGGATCGGATCCACGACAGGCGAGGGAACCAAGGCGCTATCATACCGTATCGTTGCCTTGATCGTGCTGTGAGATTCAGCCATCCTTATTATGGTGTGAGAATGTGTGAGTTACGCCTCAACTACCGTAATATACGACCGTACTGTACATATAGTAATGCAGTCCACCTTTGCATGGAGGGTGCTTTACCGCTATCTAGCTTTTAGCCAAGTATTGTCATAGGTGCGAATAATTTGAACCTGCTGTAATGCCAGCGATTCGAAAAGGGATCTTTGATTGCTGTATCGTCATCATCGAGCTGGAACATAAGCAGTTGCGGATTCTAGCTTACTCTCCAGTCTTGTCTTGTGCAACTTGAAAGTTCGATTTTCAAAGCTGGAAGACCCCCTGGCACACATTGAATTGGCAAGTGCCTTATGTATTCCCGGGCGGTCGTGTATCCCCCTCATGATCGAAGGGAGAGTGGTCACTGAGCAAGATGGATGAGGAGGAGTGGAAGAGGAGGGAGGGCAGGAGTAAAATACGTCCTATTCCAACTTAATTCCACAAAAACACTCAAATCTTCACCCTCTCCATCTGGGCTTTCATCTCTCCGTCCTAAAGTTACAAATATAGTACAGGATATTGGGGCGAAGAGGGGGGGAAAAAGGAAAGAAGAAGACACCTCTTCCTTCTCATTACATTGGTTGATTCAACTGTTGCCTGCGCCCGTTGATTTTTTGCCCCTCTAACGGTGGAGTTGAGAAGCTAACGTCAAGGTAATTTCTATTGTGCGTCCTTGAACGTAACGTACCCTGGCAACCAACACCCTCTGCCCTCCATACGCCCTCTAGGTTTTCCTCTCACTTTTGCCCCTGTTCCTCGCACCTTTTTATCTCCCATCCATTCTTCTCTCAACAGCGTTCTCCTTACACTCTAAATCATCTCCTTGCCCCTCTCTTAACATCGCCTTTTTTGATAAAGTACACGCCCTGTTCCCCCTTCATCCTCATCTTTCATCTCAGCAGCTTGAGAGAGCTAATCAAACTTCAACCTCACAGGATTAGACAGAATATCCATCAAACGCCGCAACTATCATCTCGTCTGATCGCCACTGTATTGAGTTTCGCTTCCTTTCGAGGACCCACCCCCTCCCCGGCTCTTAATCATGAGCAAAGTATCTGATTTCCTGGCTGCCCATCTCGGCGCAAACGGGAACGACCAAGCTGCTTCAGGCGCCACAAGCCCTGGAGCAGAGTGGCGAGATGACGACGACGGCGATGTAGCGGCCAGGTACAGACCACGTACCTATCCTTACTATCGTCATCTGCCATACAATACAGAGGATGAGTCCGAGCGGCAGAAGAATCTTGATGAAATCATTAAACATCTCTACATCTCTATTGAAGCCGGGGATTTCGCTCCCGGAGCGGTGCACTGGTCGAGGGAGCTCAGGAGTTGGCTTAGTCTAAAGTTTGATCCGCCCCGGAAAACGAGGGTTAAGCTCGTCAAATTATACTATGAGCTTGCCATGGCTCCAGGCCTCGACCCCACCGTTGCTGAGAGATTTGCGAGCATGTTTATGGTCCTGACAAAGTATATTTCCTACATTCCTTTTGTTTTGGGCTGCTCTTGTATTGCTCCAACTGGTGTAGAAACCACCCTGTGTGATCTCTGTGGAGCTCGTGGTCTTATAATCATAAATGCTAAAATAATTTGCAAAGGCGAAAACACTACCTGCGTCCCGGGAAAGACCTTACATTGGATTGGAGACCCCTCTTCAAGGAGCTCAAGGTGTTTGTGCTTCCTCAAGAGTCAGGATTTATTCATTCCACTACAGTAAAAAAGAATGTTCGGACATTGACAAAGATGTGCTCGTTCGCACAACCCTTCTTCAACCCGGAGGAGATTACGGAAATGTTTGAAGAGTTTTTGCCTTATGTAAGACTGCTGTCATTCCGACCAATTGGGTTGACAATATACTCATGAAATAATAGTTTAGCACCTCCTTCGCCGAGGGCGCCTTTGTGGTTGTTGGGTTATTGAATCTGCTTCTTCCCACGGTTCCTCCGCCTCCGGATAAGCTGAAGCTACAACCTTCGTATTATCTTCCTAGTAAGCACTTTTTTGATTCGATTCCAACCCACTAACCAAGGTTGCTAACTCTGTCTGCAGCACTTTTCCATCTGTGGTCACTCGTAAATCGTTCTCGTGTGTTTGACGTAAATTTCTTGGATTTACTATCCCGTCTGGCTCGGGATCTGCTGCCCGCAAAAAGCATTCCTTTTAGAGAGTATGGTATTTATAGTAAAGAGCAATCGGCGTTGATATTTACAGCCATACTTCGGCTTCTGGAAATTCCAGTTGGTCAGGCAACTTCTCCATATAGCAGTGTTGTGGATACGAATATCGGGTTGGCCATGACTTTGGATCGAGACCCAAGGAAAAACCCAGTCGCGCACCATATAGCAAGATGGATTGTCATGTCACTATCGCCCTACTCCCTCGATGAACCAGACTCGATCCTTTCCAACCTGGAGGGATTAATCCAAGCCGTGGAGACCTTTTTCCATCCTTCAAATACTGGAAATTGGACAAAGACTCTGTCTCAGCTTGTATATTATCTGGCCGACTTCTTTGTGATGAGATGGAATCGAGAGAGGAGTGGGGAGATGGAGGTGCCCGAGGATAGGAGGCTTACACCTGAACTTAAGCGACGCTTTGTTATGTGTCTGAAGGAGGTGATATTCATGGGGATATATGCCAAGAGTTCTACTGCGATGAGCTTCTCACTGTCCTCTCTACAGAGCCTGGCTTATCTCGAGCCGGATCTTATACTCCCCGGAGCCCTACAGCGTATATACCCATCAATGCAAGGATTAGTGGAGGTACATCGCACTACGTCCTCCCTACGCTCACTACAAGTTCTCTCTAGAATAATGGTTCGTACCAGGGGGTTTAGGAATCATGTTACCACGCTATTGGGACTTGCTTTGCCCGGCATTGATGCAAATGACCTGGACAAGACATTACATACGCTATCATTTGTTCAGGCTGTGGCTTATAACATCCCCTTCCGTGACCTTACAGAGGATGAAGAGGGGGGCGGGAGTGGCAGCCATTTAGCTTTGGAGTGGGTTGGGTCTGAAGTTGAGAGGCTAGAGAGGGAAGGCGCCGAAGTCATGATCGACTATAACACAGAGCTTAATGATGAAAATGAGGCTGCTGTATTAAGATCTTCGACCGCTGGGCTTTGCGAGTTTTTGATATCGTTCCTCGGGCGTGTATTTACGCTGTTGGAAAATCTGCCCGATGCTTCTCGGGTCCGCAGCGGCTCCCCCGAAGATCATATCGCTAATACCTTACCCGCGGCGTTCACACCCTTATTAGCTGCCTTGTCGCCGGAGTTGTATGATATTGCTCTTCAGAAAATTACAGACTTTGTTAGCAGTCATGTCATTCATCAGGCTCGAGATGCCATGGCGTTCATTTGTAACTCACTTTGCAAAGTTAACCCGGAGAAAGCGTTGAAACAATTGATTCCTGTGCTAATCCGGAATATCCGCACAGAGATTGAAGAAAATGGAGCAGCGTCAACAAGAAACACGGGCTCTGACGTGCTTCCGAGAGACCGAGGTCTTGTATGGAACGTGAGTATTCTTAGTATGTGCGTCGTCCACATCGGCGACGCGGTATTGAATCATAGGGAGGAGCTTTTGGAGATTGCTGCTTTCATGCAAAAGAGATGCAAGGGAATGCCAACTGTGCATATCTCGAATTTTATCCATCATTTACTACTGAACCTTACTGTGGTTTATACTGTAGATTACGGTCTCGTGGAGCCTGGGAAACGTATGAGACCATAACCCTCTCTCCAATCAGGTCTATTTTATTAACTTAACATAGGTTGCGATATCGACGCATGGGGCAAGGTCTATGATCCGAAGGAGCTCACTATAAGATGGCATATACCTTCGCGTGAGGAGGTCGAGTTTGCTGTGGAGCTGTTCAGGTCCCAAGCGGAGAATGCTCTGGAAGCCCTAGCCTCGCTTACGAGCGGGAGCTCAGATATAAAGAGCGATGGGACTGGGAAAGAGTGGTCTGATGAGGTTTCTCGGAACCTGGTTCTTCTAAGATTAATAATTTCTGGGATCTCCGTTTTATTCGATCCGCAACGCATACCCGGTGGGACCCTAGTAGAAAAGGAGAAGAGGGATGACGATCTGGAGATGAAGGATATCGATGGGGAAACTGAGGACAATCCCGGAATTGAGGTCTCTGGGGCTGATGGCTCTGATGAACCCATGGGTGAGGCGCAGGACGACGATGTTAAGCCAACTTATCGGTACCCCGCGGGATACTTTTTCCATGATCCCGAGGACCCGCTGTATGTTACCGTTCATGCCTTGAGGGATAAAGTTGGTGAGATATTGCATTCAGTACACACCTTCCTAACCTCAAGCCAAGAGGATGACGTGCCGTGCTTTAACGCTTTGTATACGGTATTTGACCCATTCATTCTCTTGTACCCTTAGCTCTTACTGACTACAATAGGCATATCGGTCTTGGTTCATGGATGTTGGTATTGAAAGGTCGGCTTGTGTCTTGGATAGGGTCACCCGCCTTTTTGCTGCAGATATTCACCCTTTCAAGGTTAGCGGGATGCGGAAAAACTACCCCAGGCCTCTCCTCCTCCGAAGAGCAAACGTGTATCATCTTCAGCGGCTCAGGCACAACGCCGGGCCAAGGCCTCAATCGGTGATGGACAAAACATTACTACTGGATCTTGCGGAGTCATGTGTATCCCTTTATACGGAGATCCGAAGGCATGCGCAAAGTGCGGGAGAGTCGGCGACCAAAGTTATAATTGGTGCTAGACCGTTGGTCATCCCGCCTCTCCTAGCGGCGTTCGAGGATTCCATTAAAAACAACGACTTCCGGAGGATGAAAGGTGCAATGTACAGCTTACTGTTCGGTAGCTTGGCCAAAACTGCAGGGCGAGATTGGCGCTATACCCCTGCTCTAATTAAGGCTTTCATTGCCGCAAGTACGGCAGATAAGCCCTCTGTGCAGAAACTGGCAACGAATGCAACATACCAAGTTATGGACTACGGCAGACCTTTAGAGAGGATGGTCATTTTAAACGATGAGACGGTAAGAAGGATTGCGCCAACCGAAGATTTGCTGGCCGTGATAGCCAAGAAGAGGGATCAGATTGCTCGAAAAAGGAAGAGAATTGAGGCCAAGAAGCATGATTTAGCACTCGAGCTAGTGGAGCTTGCAAAGAAGGCGCACTGGAAGACTGCTAGTCGAGCTGCAACAATTGTTGTGAATCTTGGCCTAAGATTCCAGACTATTGCGCCGAGTTCAATGCTAGAACTGACGACGAAGGGCACTGTTGACGCCCATCCTGGGCTCAGAGGGTTATATTCCGGAGCGTTAGTCGCAGTGGGTTTACCTCGAATCTATTTAAATGGATCTCAGACACTAATACCTTTTTATCGTAGTACTTCTGCTTGATCGAGCTGCGAGCTACATGTGACCATAACTATCGGAATTTCCTGATTGATAGGCTGTCTTTACCAAATAAGATTAACGTCCCGACAAGATCGGATGACCCAAAGTGGACATCGAAGTTTCTAGATGCATTTACCAGACCTGAGGCTGAGTACTATGTGGACCATGATTATCCCGGATGGTTTGTATGGGGTAAAGACTTCCCGGCTTACGAGGTGAATCCAAAACAAGGATTGCAGTTTGATGAGGTCGAGACAAATGCGCGGAAGACAATTGCCAATCTACTCGATAGGGAATGGTTCAAGTCTTTCTTTGGCTATCTCAAGCAGGAACCTCGCGACGGATCACCAGATAGATTCCGAATGGCCAGCTCAATGCTGTTGCAGTTCGCCTTCGAACTAGTTCGAGATGGGTTAACATCAGTCACCTATGATCAACTCAAAGAAGAAACTGAGGCGGTGTTTGAGGATGGGAGTGACAAACATCAACACCGTGCAACTGCAGAGATTCTTGGAGCTCTGGTCAATGCATATAGAGACTCGACGCCTAAAAACCGGGACATGATGTGGGCTCACGTATTTCCTATCGTTAAGCGGATCTTTGAGGAGGGTCTTACTCCTGAGAATTCCTCATACTGGTCGTCTTTCTTGCACCTTGTTTTGGTAATTTCCTCCCTTCATACCTTTTGTTAACTGTATTAACCGCCTCAATAGCAAGGGAAGGATCTAAGACGGTCGTGGCCCATCATGGAATGGCTAACGAACTATCGATTGGACATGAACTCAAATGCGGCCTTCAAGGAAAGCTCCAAGATTCAGCTTCTCCAGCAATCCATTCAGGAAGCAGGCTGGCATTTCCGATTAGAGAAGCCCATCCTAGAGGACTTCCTGAAACACATCGATCATCCGTATAAAGGTAGGGGTCCACTTTTAATTCACATAAAGGGAAGTGGTAGCTGATATGCCGTGTGCAGGCGTACGAGAGGCAATGGGACAGACCCTAGGGACAATTTACAAATCTAGACATCACGAGTCATACAAAAATGTGCAGTACCTTATGGATACACAGGCCAAGGCATCCTCTGTCGGATTGACCCCTTACAACCCAACTGAGGAATTTTCGGAAACGGTGCATAGCGTGTTCAAACGACTGGAGCAATGGAGGCATGAACGTACGCCTGGCCAACAATCGCCTTCATCATACACAGCAGGAAGCAAGACGGTGCTGTTGTGGTTGGATACCACATTGTCCTCCCACGAGTGCACGCAGCTGATACCATTCTTCCCGGATGTTTTTATGGGCGAAATGTTGCATATGATGGACATTAAAGAAGATCCGGAGTTGATGTCTCTCGCTTACCACGTTTTCAGGCATCTTCCAAACATTCCGCATCCGTTCAATCAGGACCATGAATTCATCTCTGCATTGATACGAATCGGGACAACCTCTCCGCTTTGGCATCAACGGCTGCGTGTCCTGATTAACATGCAAGTAATATACTTCCGTCGTCTATTCCTTATCACTGCCAAGGAAAAGGAGCGTATATTCACTTGTGTGTCGATGATGCTTGAAGATCCGCAGTTAGAAGTTCGGATTGGGGCGGCGACTACGTTGTCTGGAATGGTTCGGTGTTCGCCGGTTAGGCTGAGAGAGGGGATCGTGCAGGAGCTGAAAAATAAGTTTACCAGAATGCTAGTTCGGAATCCCTTACCCAAGAGATCTCCAGCTGGCACCCCAACTCCCGATTATACAAGGATTGTTATCACCCGTCATGCGGCGGTCTTGGGCCTTGGTGCGCTTGTCCAGGCTTTCCCGTACGCCTCTCCACCACCCCTTTGGTTGCCGGAAGTGTTGGCTACACTTGCAGTCAAAGCGGCGGCAGATCCCGGTATGGTTGGCAAAAGTGTCAAGAGCGCCCTCGGGGAGTTCAAGAAGACACGGCAGGATACATGGCACGTGGACGTCAAGGTATGTAAACCCGACTAAGAAATACGTTCGTTTGGAAGATAGCTAATTACTGTATACAGGCGTTCACTTCAGATCAGCTAGAGGATTTGGAAGGAGTTCTGTGGAAGAGCTACTTTGCATGAGGAGCAACGCTAGACAGAAATAAAGCATTAGTAGGTATTGTTCTTGCCAGTCCCTCGGAGGGCACATGAGACGAGAACCTGGATTGTTTACCAGCGCATCCTGTCTCCCTTTTTGTCGATTAATTCTGTAGATAGAATTACAAATAAAAAACGCAAGTTTCCAACTTCATGACCTATGAGTAGTTTCTTGGTCTCTTTTTTTTCCTCCGAGTAGCACGCCCGCAAAGTCCCAAGTGGGGGGTGTGCGCGCTCAGCGCAGATCTTATACTTATTTCGGTTAGTGTAATCTGCATTCCTTGTTGATGAGATGCATTGGCAAAGGACACGTCGAGTGATGCGCTGTGATAAAACAATGGACTCCCCAGTAAATATTGCAAATAAAAACCTTACCGGTTCTGCATCTCTCAGCATCTGGGCACTTCCGTGGAGCATTGCTGAAGCAATATGTCGTGGAAAAAAAAGAGACTCGACACAGCAGGCTTTCACATCACCAGTTCACCGAAATTCTCCCGGGATTGAGATACCAACGTGATGAACCAGCTTATCGGTCGCACAGACTTTACCACAAGTTACCATATCATACAAGAAAACATTATCGCACAATATCCGATGTCTATCGGATTTGATAGATTAACTTTGCTCCAATTAAAAGGACTCACGGTCTGATGACAGCCAGTCTGAAGACGATCCGACAAGATATATACAACTGAATTCTTGTTCCCCCGCATCGCATCCTTTCTATTTCAGTTTTTATCTTATTAAATTTAATCAGTATCAAACTGTTCTCGTCATCAGACAGACGGCCATAGGGTGTCAATGCGGGAAATGAGGGTCGTACGGAAGTAGACGGTAGACTAAGGGATTTCACATGGAACTTGGGCACTTTGGAGGAAGGATATGAAATGTAAGTTTCGCCGCCCCGCACTTCGCTCATCCGCTCTCTCCCTCTCTAACTAAGTCTAAACTAACAGTAGAGAACAGGTGTATAAGTAAAAACACAAACACCACATCCTGATCCTCCTACGGATCACCACACCCCTCTCTGTATTTCCCGCATGCCCCTGCTCCTCCGTAGACTCCCGTGACAACAAGGCAAAGACATGGCGGGTAAAATGTATTGCTGAAAATTCTCCCGTATTTGTTCCATCTGCATGTCTCCTGAACAATCCTTCACACTCGCGCAACAAGGCCAAGCACATTCGTCCAACATAGGGGAGGTGAGATCTTGTGACCCCCGCAAGGAGTACTCTGCAACCCAATACGATAAGATCTTTTTTGGGAGAAAATTGGCGAGCTACACGTCTGGTATTGGGTTGAGGTTTTTCCTTTTTGTTCCTTCAAATACCGTGTGCGGGACTATAGGAACTCTTTTTCGTTGGTACTCTTGATTTTCTAACTTTCGTGAACACAACTGCTATTGCATACAACCAACATCCTGCTGCTCTTGCCCATTTTTTGCCCACATGCAATAGCAGCTGTGTTCGCAAACGCCAGAAAATTACGAGTACAGGCTCATTTTTCAATTTCTCCCGTTCCTCGAGAGTTTTTGAGATATACCTTGCTCGGCCGCTTGCTTGGGCTTGAGAATGGGGTTTGGGCTCTAGCAAGGAGGAGGTGGGCAAGAGGGCATGCTCATAGTATGGGTTCATATCATACATGCGTCCATAGTATCAGACTTGTGACCAGTTAATGGTGATGGGGGAGGATATAAATTGGTTGGGAGGCCGCCTGCATGATTGCCTTTCTCTATATTCTTCCTCCTGTCACACACTCTATCTGCGCCTCCCGGATAGTTACAAGAGGCTTTGGGGCGGAATAAAATAACCCAAAATGTCTTTACTATCACTTCCGAACGAACTTCTCTTAGAAATATGCTCGTATCAATCCCTCCATGACGCTTACTCCTTCCTCCGCACGAACCGCCGCTTAGCAGCAGTTTTGCGGCACGCCCTGGCCGAAATCGCCCTCCGCACCGAGCACCTCCCCTCCGCCCGCCGAGCGCTTTACTCCGCCGCCGCACGCAAAGACATACCCATGATCGAGTACCTGGTGAGGAAGGGGATATTCACGATCGTAGACGAGAAGATCCTCCTCCACGATGCTGCTGGGACCCAGTCCCCGGATGTGATAGAGACACTGCTAGACACCTGTGACCTGGACATCGAGAGCAAAGACTACAAAGGAAGAAGTGCACTCTCTGTCGCAGCATCCATCGGGGCAGCAGACATCGTCAAACTACTACTCCACCGCTACAAAAGCATAAACCTCAATTCCCAAGACCTAATGCAATCCACACCACTCCATCTAGCATCCTCCACCAACAATCCCTCCGCCCCCGCACTCCTCCACCTCCTCCTGCACGACCCCCGGACGGATCCCACACTAACAGACGAATTCGGGCACACACCCCTGCACGCCGCAATCTCCCGTCGCTGCAAAGACCTCGTCCCCATTCTCCTGCAGCACCCTAGGGTGAACCCGAACCAGCCCGACGGGAACGACCAAACCCCGCTACTAACCGCGTGCGCGGAGGGCTTTGACGAGGTCGTCAAAATGCTCCTAGAGCACCCCCGCATTGAGGTTAATGCTGCAAACAGGCAGGGATGGATGCCGCTGAATGTGGCTATTCTGCGGGGGAGGGTGGATGTAGTGAGGCGGTTGTTGGCAGATGAGCGGGTGGATTGCCGTGCGAGGGCGCCGAGGTTTTGCTGGACGGGGTTGCACTTGGCGGCGGCGGGGGGTAGACGGGAGGTGCTTGAGGTGTTGATGGCGGACTGTAGGGTTAGGAAGGATTTAACGGCTGTGGATGAGGATATGGATACGCCGGTGCAGTTGGCGGTCAAGTTGGGGAGAGGGGATGCTGTGGATTTTTTAAGGGGCTGTGAGGGGGAGATGCAGGGGAGGGGGGTGAGAGTAGAGCTTGCTAGATAACGAGGGGGGGGATGTGTGTATATCTGTTCGAGTATATATGTGGTTCTTTGCTTCACTTTGCTTCACTTCTCTTAGCTGAGACCCCGGGCGGCATCTTCGGGTCTGGTACCACATTCTTCCTCTCTCTCCTTAGCATAGTAGCTTATCGGTAATAGTACTATTATACTTTTCAAGTTCCATTCATACCTTCCTCCCTCCGTTCGTTCCCGCCGTCATAAAGGCATCATTTTTCACACCTACTAACCTATCCGGCCCCGCACATAATTGGCTCGGTTACCAACCTAGCATATAAAGATCATATACCAGAAGACACGATTATTAGGAAGACTTAAGTTTTATCCGTGATGGGTTTATCATACCTGTAATGCAGGGCTTGATCGGATGCTTAAAGCTTGGGCTGGGGTTTTTCTTTCTTCTGTATGCTGGTTCTAAAGGCTATAATACCTGCTGTATGATACTTTGGGGGTCTGAGGGGGGGGGGGGTTTGTTGGTTTGTGCTGTTTTGGATAACGGTCATTGGGAAGCTGGACTATGTTTCATCGTGCAATTTGTGTTTAGTAGGTATAGTATGCAGATTTACCATAGAAACTCGGAGGATTTGCGATATACGAGTGATGGTATGTGATGCGGTTGGGGAGAGAGGAGGAGGTTGTGGTGCTCGAGTACTGAGCCGTAGGTGGTCTGGACTGAAGCGGGATTAAGTTTGTTTTTTATTGTATTGTGCTCGGGTACAGTACTTTATTTTATTAGCAGGTAACTGTGTTTGTACTGTACGGTACTCATATTATCGTGTCGTCCACAGATGATTTCTTTCAGAGTTTGTTCACCGGAGCTCTATTCTGCTGTCTCGGTTGGTTGGAAGACTGTTTATCGTATCATACCCCTTAGCCCCCCAGTGCGCCCAAGAAATCGGTGGAATATGTCTCAGTTGGAAACACCATGAGGTTTATTCCCTGTTTAGGAAAGCTACCCTCCAAATGCCATTAATGTATTTTCGATTAAGGAAATATAATTTCCAGATCTTGTCGTTTTCTTAACGGGATCACTTGGGCGCAGGACCCGACGGACCATGGGACACAGCGGCTCCCTGAGCGGTTTGTCGCCGGACTGTGTGTTTGGTCTTGGTAGCTTTACGCCTTAGTCATTGGAAAGAGGGGGTGGGGGCCGTAGTGTTGTTGACAAAACTGTGTGGGATAATGATTTGACGGCCATGCGGTGTCCACGAGGTTCCACCAAGACCAAGCCTTTCTTGAGCCCCAAAGAATTCCGGGACCTGTTGTCAACTTCCTCCACCATCCATCATCTACGACACTCAAGGCGGCAAAAAAAACGGAAAATGTCTCAATCATTTAGCAATAATATCAACTCTTTGAACACTACTGTTAACTTTACCGCGGTCGATGAGCGATCCAATATCCTAGCCTGGTTATCGCCATTAGAACCAAGGCTACGGCACAAGGACATCCAAGAGAGCCGGATCGAAAATGTCGGGGAATGGGTTTTGGAGACTGAGGAGTTTAAAAGCTGGTACGCTAGCAGTGGGGGAAGTGGGTCGGATAATGCGGTCTTGTTTTGCTATGGGGGTCCAGGTGTTGGGAAGACTTTTATTAGGTATCAAGGACGAACCTTGACAAATGGGAGAACCAGGGCAAGTGCTAACTGTGATAGCTCATTAGTAATCGACAGCTTGGGCGATCGGGCCAGAGGCCAGGGGGTAGCGGTTGCAGGTTTTTACTTTGACTTCGCGGCTCAAACGATGCAGTCCCCCGCGAGTATGCTGGGCGCCGTGCTCAGGCAGGTCGTAGGTGGGCTGGAAGAGGTACCCAAAGAAATAGTGGAAGCATATGAGGACCAGAAGAAGGTGATTGGTGGACGGCGACCGCGGCTTGCCGATATTGTGAAGATGCTGCAGGATACGGCTTCCATGAAGCGCACGTTCATATGTATCGATGCACTAGATGAATGTGTGGCGCGATATCGAGTCGATATTCTTGATTCGCTTAACCAAATTCAGCGAGGGTCACCGGGCACTCGGATATTCGTGACGGGAAGACCACACATAGAGGCTGAGGTCGGGAAACGTCTTTCGGGAAGAGGAACGGCTTTACGCATCACTCCACGGAGACATGATATCATCAGTTATCTTCATCGCAGACTAGACCGAGACATAAGGCCGGACGCGATGGACATTAGGCTGAAAGCGGACATCCTGAAGAAAATTCCGGAAGATGTTTCAGAAATGTAGGTAGAAGCAACGACGCCGGGGAGGCTGCCTTAAGTTGTCCACTGACAAATATATACCTAGATTCCTGCTGGTCTCGTTGAACATCGATGCGATCCTGCAAGGAACCACAATCGGATTCAGGCGACGGAAGCTCAATGCAATGACCGACGGCTTGGGGTTGGAGGGCGCTTATGGTGAGACGTTAAGTCGGATAAAGGGACAGGGTGAGGAAGAATCGAGGTTGGGGATGGCCGCTTTGATGTGGATCTCTCACGCGAAGCGGCCCTTGAAGGCTGAAGATTTGCGTTACGCTCTAGGGGTCGAAATCGAATCCCCCGATCTCGATGGCGATAATGTTCCTTCAATCGAGACATTATTAGCCTGTTGTCAGGGACTTGTTGCCGTAGACAAGGAGGCTTCCACGATCCGGTTAATTCACTTTACGCTTCAAGAGTACCTCCAGGCCCATGCTGAGCTTTTTGATAGACCTCACGCGACAATGGCGGAGACCTGCCTGAGTTATTTGAATTCCCGCCAGATCAAGGCTCTTTCGGGCCGCCCCCCTCGCGGTCTCCGAGGCACAGCATTTCTGGAATACTCTTCTCTATATTGGGGAGTGCACGCAAAAAGAGATCTTTCAGATTGTGCGAAACAGCTTGCGTTGAAGCTATTTGACGACTACAACAACCACATTTCCGGGGAAATCCTCCTTAACGAACAGAATCATTATCTCTCAGCTCTTGATCCCGATCAATCTTTCTTTACCGGCGTACACTGTGCATCCTTTTTCGGAATTGTTGAGATTGTAACCATTTTGGTGGAGGTGGAAGCTTGTGATATCAACCAACTGGACATCACAGGGGCGACACCGCTCATGTGGGCTGCTATGAATGGGCATGAGAGAGTGGTCAAAATATTACTCCAACGGGACGGCATCAACCCCGACCAACCGGATATCTATGGCCAAACAGCGCTCTGGTTTGCTGCTGGATATGGGCGCGAAGGAGTGGTGAGGCTGCTGCTCGGACGAGGCAACGTCAACCCTGATAAACCGACTAAGATCGGCGACACTCCACTCGGGCACGCTGCTCGGAATGGGCACGAAGGAGTGGTGAAACTACTACTCGGACGAGACGACGTCTGCCCCGACCAACCGGATATCTATGGCCAAACAGCGCTCTGGTCTGCTGCTGGACACGGGCGCGAAGGGGTGGTGAAGCTGCTGCTCGGACGAGGCGACGTCAACCCTAATAAGCTGACTGGGTACGGCAGCACACTACTCGGGCATGCTGCTTGGAATGGGCACGAAGGAGTGGTGAAACTACTACTCGGACGAGACGACGTCAACCCCGACAAACCAGATAACGACGGCCAAACACCACTCTGGCGGGCTGCTAGGAATGGGCATGAGGGAGTGATGAAAGTACTACTCGGACAGAGCGATGTCGACCCTGGCCAACTTATTGAAAAAGGCAAAACACTGCTCTGCTGGGCTGCTGAGAAAGGGCACGAGGGAGTGGTGAAAGTACTACTCGGACGACGTGATATCAACCCTGACAAACCGGGTATCAAAGGCCAAACACCGCTCTCGATTGCTGCTGAGAACGGGCACGAGGCAGTGGTGAAAATGCTACTCGGACGGGGTGATGTCGACCTCAATAATCGGAGCGATTACGGAGGAACCCCGCTCTTCTATGCTGCGTGGAAGGGGCACGCGGGGGTAGTTGGGACACTGCTCGGACGGGATGACATCAATGCCGACACACCAGAGTACGGCGGTCGGTCACCTCTCTTCTGTGCTGCTAAGTATGGGCACGAGGAGGTATTAAAAAGATTACTCGGACGGGACGATGTCAATGCCGACAAGCCGGATAACAGGGGCCAAACACCGCTCTCGAGTGCTGCTGGGCACGGACACGAGGGAGTGGTGAAAATACTACTCGGACGGGACGACGTCAACCCTGACCAACTGATTGGATGCGGCCAAACCCCGCTCTGCTGGGCTGCTTCGAGCGGGGACGAGTTGGTCGTGAAAAAACTACTTAGACGGGATGACGTCAACCCTGATAAGCCGGATAAGCACGGCAGAACACCACTCTGGTGGGCTGCTGAGAACGGGCATAAGGGAATAGTGGAAATACTGCTCGTACGAGGCGACGTCAATCCCGGCACAGCTAATGAGTACGGCCAAACACCGCTCTGGCGGGCTGCTAAGAATGGTCACGAGGGAGTGGTGAAAATACTTCTCGAACAGGACGGCATCAACCCCGACCAGCCAAGTCAGTCTAGTGAAACACCACTCTGGTGGGCTGCTAGGAATGGGCATAAGGGAGTGGTGAAAATATTACTCGGACGGGGCGACGTCGACCCCGACAAACCAACTGAGTCCGGTGAAACACCGCTCTGGTGGGCTGCCGTGAATGGGCACGAAGGCGTGGTTAAAATACTGCTCGGACGGGATGAAGTCAACCGCGAAAAACAAAATCAGTACGGTCAAACACCGCTCTTGTGTGCTACTAGGCTTGGCCATGCGGGAGTGGTGGCACTACTACATCCCCCAGCACCTGTGGCTCCTCACACGGCATGATTGGATAGGGGCATCCCTCCTTCGCCCCTTTCCGCTACGGATACCGTGACTATGTCCCATATCTCCAACGACCGCAACGACCGCAACGACCGCAACGACCGCAACAGCTCCGTGTGCGTGTCTGCCCCCGCTAGCTCCTCCCTCGTCTCATGTACTCCCTGTCTCCTACCGTAGTTTAGAACATCGCCTGCTGGCAATCGCCGCGTTTCCTTACGCATACCGCATATACTCATCTTAGGTATGCCCTTTTTTTGGTCGCATCAAATTATGTGCAATGAGGATGCGCATGCCTATCTCTCACCCCTCTGAACCTCCATATGGATTTTCTTAGATAATGGGTCGAGTCAGGATTTGTCAGTGCCTGTTTATAATCTAGAGTTTGGTCTTGGTGGGGGGCTATTTCCATCGTATTGAGACAGGCGAGTGCGGCTTGGGATTTCTATTTTATCTACTTTCCTTATTCTTTTCTGGCTCTAAGTCCGCTTTCCACGTTTATTGTTTGTTTATTTCCCTCCAGTCCCCCCCCCTTTCCCCCCCTATGAAGGGTAGACATAAGGCCTGTTTGGATACAAATATTGAGAACGGAAGCTATGAAGCGCAAGTGATTTCTGACATTCGTGAACAGCGACCCAAGAGCTAGCTGCTAACTAAGGTATGGTGGCAATTCGGGGTAATTGTGGATACGGTAGAATGAGGATTCTGCTTCCATCCCATCTCCCTTCCGTTTTGAGCCCGGGGTTGGGAGGCTGTCTACGCTTTTTGGTCCTGCTGATTAAGGAAAATGTGTGCAGCAAGGACCCTTTTCACAATCGGGTTGGCTCCCACTCTGTGAGCGCCGGTATCCTACCCCGATTGAATTGCCCACAGCACTTCCCAGTCTCGACCTGCGAGCGAGCCCGGATGGATATCCCATCCCCTTACGGCTTTTTTTTCCTTTCCCTTCCTCAGGACATTCTGTACGATGCCCGGGTCGAGCGCCACGGGCCCATACTTCCCCCTAGCAAGGTAGGGAAACTCTTGTAGTGTCCGGGACATTAGTGTCTCAATAATCTGGTTCATTCTGGCGTAGCACAGTACTCACATAATACGGTAAATTATAAGTAGAGGTGAGATAATATCTCAGCGAATGTAGACTTTTATCCTCCCTCGAGTCAATTCCCCCATGATATAGATAACATATCACCGCCTCCGACCTGCACAGCCAAACCAGAACTTCTAGCTCAACAAAGCAACAGGCAAAATAATAAACAAGACCCTACCTGTATGATCCAGCAGTAGCCAGCACCCGACCCTCACAACCCGCCCCGCAAATAAGTCTGGGAGCTTCCACACCTAACCCACAGGATCCTAAATACCATCACACCACCAACACCCCCAGAATCCGCAATACACGTGCTCAACTAACCCCACTTCATAAAGCAATCCCCTCCTCGCCTCGTACCCAGAACCATCGCCAACCCGCTCCTCAAAGATCCCCCTAAAAGGGGAAACAATCGAGTACCCATATCTTGCCCGTGCGCATAGCTACACATCCCTCCCCTTCTTGTTATCCAAATTTAGAAACCCCCGGGGAAGGGTATCACATATGCTCTAGCACTCATCCTTTTGGAGCGCAGGAGTTATTATTCACCTCCCCCCCCTCTCCCCTCCCAATTAACCAGGCCACATTTTCGATTAATGAGGGTCTTTTTTATATTTCTCTGAGCTAGCTGGGTGATCTTATGTTGTCCTAAAACGAGGAATGGGGTACCATACCTCTAGGATCGTGAAAAGGATAGGGAGGGGGGTGGGGGAAGAAAGTGTGGAGGAAGGAAGGAGGGAATCTGTGTTCAAGGATCTAGGGCCGGGTGGTTTTGTAGTAAAGGGGTTTTCTTCCCAGATTTCGATAGTTGTGGGAGTGCCATGCTCCAGGGGGAGAGCAAAAGCGGGTTGAAGGTCATGTTAGTCATAGGTGATCACTCGTAGTGATATTCCAATCTTGAGGGGTGACTTGGGTCTGTTTTCTATGCTGTTTTTGCTGTTTTTGTTCTATTGTCTTCCGACGCCTGGCGGTATGATGTATACTTATCATACGTGCCTGTATTATTCTTTCCGGTGGGGGGGGGGGACTATTGCCAGGTAGCAAAGTGCAGGTTACCAAAATTATCTCGCCTTATAAGCGAGATATTAAAAGACGCAATGGGGGGGTTCTCTAGAGCGAAGCCTTTATCCCTTTATCTAGCGTCATGTAATACTTGGCTGTAGCCGTGGAGTAATACGCTTATTATCACTAGGTACCAGACCACGACTACAGAAGTGCTATAACGTACAGTGCGTATAGGGCGACTGTAGCGGTATTAGCGTCTCCGTGTTTTCTTGCTTAGGGTCGAAAGACAGCTGGCTCGTGGGGCACCACCAGGAACACATACTGGTGCCCTGAGGAAAGATGCGACGGATCATCGAGCATAGCTCATGCCACACTCGGGCGCTAGGCGGATAAAGGAATAGAAGGCAGTCGTACCCAGAATGAGCATGGGAGCTTTTGTGCCCGACAAATTATCAGTTCAGCTCGAGCACTCATGGGGGGCTTGTGTCCGCTGGATCGCACATACTCCTTTCCAAAGGGAAGGGGGATACAATAATATAGGATCTTGTGTTGTTTCTTACTTGTGCTGTACTACGAGTTTGAGAAGTGCAATCTGTTCGTGTGATAACCTAAGATGCTGAGGCGCCAAGTTAACACAACACCAGGATCTTATTTCAACATCATGTGTTTATCCTAGCTATATCAGTCCTACATCTGTCAATATTATATCTTCAACTAGGCGCTATCTATATCCTGCTTTGCTGAAGAGGGGAAAAAAACGTATCTACTAGGCAATAAATAGAAAGAGCGTAGCTTGCCCCAGTGAAAATGGCAAAAACGTCTATGGCCTTCAGGGCCCACAGCCGCTTTCCAAAGCAAACGAAATAAAAGAAGGAATTTCTCCCTCCTTTTCTGCTACCCCGCCGATCGCCAACCCGAAGGTCTAGAGTCGGATTCTACCACCTCGTAGCAGGATTGATAAGCCCCATAGCCCTATTGATTAGGGCTAGGTTTTCCAATCTCCCAGTTCCCATAGGGCAGGATTTGAGGAATTCTCAGTTTTCCTGCCCCACATGACGGATCGTTCAATAATAACTCATTGTGAGCGTGGATTGAACTCCTGGGCTCCCGCTAATTGCGACAGGAGTATTAACCACTGCGCCAGCTAGGCATTTCATGAAAGGTCAACTTGGGAACAAATACTTATCCTACTGAAGGCTGGATTTCGGGATTTTATTGGGAGGGATGGTGTATCTCTTCCCAAGTTGTTGGTAGAACCCAATAGATGCCCCCAGTGAGAGGTTCTCTACGGAAGTGGCGCTTTGCGCACTCAATACAGCTATACCTTAGGATATGAAACCACATAGCCCGAGCGATATTGGTCTATTATGCATTGTATATACAACTTGTCAGAAAACACAATATAATTACCCGATAGAACATCTAACTACCCGATAGACTATCCAACTAGATTTTATCCTTCTTCAGCTCCAAGCCCCTGTCTAGCATGAGAACTCCTTGGCAAGCTTAGCTAGAGGCCACACTGGCCGCAAAGAGAGCAAATCATTTCCAACTCCCTCGGCCTTGTGGGGGGCATACGCTAGCCTATTATAACATACTCTGTCACCGTTTGCCGAGAGACTATGCACTGCCTGGATTTGCTCGACCAGGCTGCTCCCTATGACTGCAGCCTAACGTTGCTCTTCCGTTTTTTCTCTCCCGCCTGCTAGAAGTAGGCCTCACCACTACAAGCTCTGTGGCCCTGGAAAGGCGGGTGGAATACGAGGGAGGAAGAAAAGGAAACCCCATACGTGCAAAACACCACACCTAGCTAAACAATTGTGGTAGGCTAATGTTTAGCGGGGCAAATTCCAACACTCGAGGTCTCGATCGGAGCTCTGCTAGTAGCTAACTACACTACCAAGAGGACCATTGACATTATTTTAGTAAAGACTATCCCCCCGTAAATGAGCCGAAGCGCCCACCCAGTTGCTTTAGGGACTAACACCAGCATGAGGAAGAAACAGGACCTAAAGAAAGGAGAATATATGTATTTCAATAACAGCTTATTTTTCGCACTACATTCTCTCGGAATTGGCACAATAGAATATCAGCACAACAAGGGGAAATACGGGTATTAGGCCACGCGCAGGTAAGAGCCAGAAGGATTTATGTATCACTGAAGTAGAAGGCCGAAGGTTGCCAGACGCCCACAAGCTGATATGATCCGTGTTGTCACTAATCATGACTGGCTACGGGTATTATCAGAGATGGACCGCTTTCACTTCGAAACTAAAAATTAAAAGTCTTATGCCTCCATTTAGCGTAGAACATACGGCGCCTCCTTGACATTCCTAAAAGTTGCGATTTCTGTGAAAAGGGTATCTTCCCCTGGACCGAAAGTTGCACACGGGTAACAGAGGATGGTAATTCAAATACCGCAATACCCAAAAGAGCGTAAGATGCCAATTGGGCCTTCGTAAGGACTATCAAATTATTAGAGTCGGCAGAGTGTAGACACCTAGGGAAAGTACGAGTTTCGCACACATCTCCCTGCAGGAGGGTGCAGATGGTGAAGACGAGGTGGGTGATCATCCACCATAACATTGGCAAGCTAATTTCCGGGTCTCCTCCAGAACCAAAGCCAATCCTTGAGGATAGGCACAAGGCACAGATACGATAATTGTGAGCGCATCCCTACCCAATGAGCAAGTGTGCAGAGAGAAACACTTGTCATTACCGCACTGGCATAGCGCTCACTTTCCAGCCAACGGGGGACAAAGGAAGTGGCTGTGAGGCCACATCTCATAGTATATACTCGTGCGGCTGTGTTATAAATATCAGTAATACGAGGAATTCTGCTTGGCGGACTACCGCTAGGCCAGGTACCCCCGCCTAGAACTATATAGAAAACAAAGCATAATATTATGTGAGCCCTACTTTCGCTCTTATTGTAAGACCTTCGCACCCCGAGTACTAGTACTAGTACAGTATCGCACACAATCTCGTCTTCACTAGAACTACTAGCACGCGGCCGACCGGGCGCCCCGATAAATCACACAATTTCAGAAACGCCAAGAAATCAGGTCCTCCGCATAAATTTCTAAACGACGATCCTCCGGTAAATAAAAACTCGTATTGAGAGCTGAGCCCTGTGAACGCATTGTTTCATGAATTCCTTGGTTCTGCCGGCTACTGGATTTTTTGTAGGCACTTGGCGGTTGTTTGACCTCTGTTACACAGAGATCTGTTGGACTATTTTCATTAGTGCTCGCGCTTAAGTTGACCGCAGCCACCGCATAAGATGGTGAAGAACTAGAGAGGGAGTACCGTATTATGAGTATCCCCGCGCAGGGGTGTTATCCGTTTCGGAACAAAAGTTCCCTAGAAAGCCTAGCAGTGGACAAAGAAGGAATAGGAAGGTCGATTTAATTGCTATCAAGAAGCCTCACTTGAGCTACAATCTTCTCCAAATCCACATGTACCCAGGCGATCACGCTCTGCCAAGACGCTCCCCAATTCTTCTAGCTACCGGTAATACCGTAGAATACGAAGGTTGCACATAGACTACTTCTTGGCGGTACGACAAACATGTGCAAGTAGTACTATCACTCCAAAAACTCACGAGAGATCATGGAAGAACCCATGGTAGAAGAACCCATAGTAGAAGAAGTCATTGGTACAGCAGGATAAAGTATAAATATGGACCAAACCGCCCATCAGGAATCATCATCAACAACAACAGCAAACCACTCTCCTTCCACCCACTGCTATCAGCATCTTTCCACACGATCTCTACTATACTTTACACTCTTTTCCTTTCTTCGAAAGAAAGTCACTCTTTTTATATATATATTCCCAATACTAAACCCCCACAGCAACAATGCAATTCCTCTCCAGCGTCACTCAGCTCCTCCTCCTCATCGCAGCGGCCACCTCCGCAAGCGCCCTCCCAACCACAACTGATTCCACCTCCGCCCTCGCCGCCCGCGGCTACTCCGCCAGCGGCGCCGAGACCCGCTACTGCCTCTGGCCCTCCCGCTGGAACGTCTGCAACAAGGCCAAAGGCCACGCCAATGAAGCCCTCACCGCCGCGCAGCAAAACTTCCCCGCCGCCACCCTGCACAACGGGAAGGGCGATGCATTCCGCCACTGCTACTGGAACGCCCGCATGGCCGTCGACATGGGGAAGGATACCGCCAAGACTTTCGCCGACTTGCATGAAGAGGGCGGTGATGGGCCGGCCGCCGAGAAGGAGATGGACCTGGCGAATAATGCTTCTGGAAGGCGGTTTGGGGAGGAGGCCAAGGATGGGAGTGGGGATAACGATGATAAGTATGGGAGGGCTTTGACCAAGTGTAAGAATGCGGCGAATTCGGGGGCTTTGAAGGTTCTTGGGTGAGCTGGCATGGGTCGGGGTGGAGGGACCTAAGACTGTCTTTTACGAATGAATGGGTTAGGGAGTGGGGGGGAGGGATGCTCTTGTTTCTTCATTTCAGGGAGATTTATGTGTTTTTTCTTCTTCTTCTTTGGTTATTTCTTAGTGAAGGCTAGGCCTTCTATTTGCTTTTGGTATCTTTAGGACGTGGTATGTGAGAATAAAGGATGAATTCTTGTTCCGGCGCAAGAGTGGACGAGTGATCTTGGGTGAATATTCGAGTTTTTATAGTAACCGCATCAATGGGGGATGTAGATGTAAGCCAAGATTTGCGCAAGCATATTCCTCCCTACATCTATCTGTACCAATACCGATCAATGCTCCCTCGCCTTCCTTATTCCTGTAGGCCCAGCCCCCACACCAAAAGCCAATCGAACCGTGTCATATGCAGGTGGGTTTCTCCACTCTTGAAAGAGCAGAGGAACACACAGCAAAAAGCCCCCCGGGAGGCAAGGGGGAAAAGCACCAGACATTACCAGAGGAGATAATCCCAACGACATATAAGCTTGTTTGGCCGTCCGGGTTTTTGCAGCAGAGGCTCAAGGCCAACTCAGAGAGTTGAGGAAACAGTTTACCGACCACCATCGAGCACGACACGAGAGGTATTCTCCTCTTGCAGATTACCAATGGGACGCCGCTACCCCCGAAAAACTGCTCGAGCACTATCCGCAGCTCAGGATGCCAAAAAATCGAGCTTAATTCCAGCACCTCAGGACCGGCAGGTCTCTCGGAACCCTTAACGTAGCGCTGTCCGTTCTAGAAGGCATTCTCCACTCAAGGTTAGGAATTGTGCTATACGAAGTGAATGAGCTCAGCGGAGTTTCAGAGAACGGCCCTCATTAATTCCGAAGCGGAGGAGGAAGTTCGTTGAGTGCGAAGAAGAGAATAGAAGTAAGAGAAGCGAGGCACATATATGGAAGCATGCATAAGGAAATCATCGGGGTGTAGGAATGCATACTCTGCATACACATATGCATCCCTACACCAGAAAGCAACATAGCCCAGCAGGTACAAAGGCCAACGGAACAGCCAATAAGAGAAACTTTCGATATATCATAACACTCAGCAATATTGCAAAAACTTTCCTTAATCTAAATCAGGAAACCCAGCCTCGAAGAAACATGGACGATCACTCGGTTCAGACATAGTTCCGCAAGTTCACACCCCCCCCCCCCCGGATAAATACAGCGGGCTCTGTGCATAGTACCAGCCCTTTCCAAAACTGCCCCTAAATCGGCCGCTATATGGCTGATGGCCGGCTGTCAAGGCCCTGAAGATCCACTGCCTGGCTCCAGGCCCAGCTTTTGCTTGTAAAAGTAGACACTAAGCGCATCCCTAGAATGACCCTGCTGGTGATCAGGACTAATGCCCCCAGTAATGCAGTTCTTCTAAGGAAACGTCTAAAATACCATCCATTACGGAGAGAAATTGGCCACTCACCATGTCACGCCGTCATCAAACACAAGTGGCAAACTCGATCCAAAAGGCCGGTAACAAAGAACTCCAGTTGGCAGCCAAGCGGCGAGTACACGCTCAACCATGGACTTACCAACTATCGAGAAACCACAATACTGAGTGTTGAAACCTTGTGTACGTATCCACTAAATAAGGAACAGAAGGGTTCTATAAATTTTTTAGAGATCTGGCAATGACTTCACAATATGCCTTCTTTCCTTAACCCTAGGATAACAGTGTAAATAGTGAAATAGTCCTATTCAAATATCACGTGCTATAGCATGATAAGGGATACTCTTCTATATTGCAAGAGTCTACCGGCTAGTGGATTACCACTATGGTATCTATCATGTTAAAACCTAACTGACAATTCCCTTAACATTTCCCACACCTGCACCCAGTAGGCAACAGGACCCTTTCACCTCCCCGTTCTCCACAATTGTTAAACATATTTTTTCCTGCTGCAACTGTAGCTGCAGCCCAATAGCAATCACCAGCCCATTGGCTCGGCAACACAAACATTTGCCAGTGCGTCCTCCCCAAGGAGTAGGTGGATGGAATCCTCCACCGATCCTTTCCCCCCAGATGGGCAAAATGCATTCTGAAAATTCCCTCATCCTAATAGCCAATCAGTAAAACGTTCCGTAAAAGTAGGATCGGACTGCTTTTGACCTTGTCAAGTTTGTGAATTTCCCAAGACACCGAACGGCCGGAAAGCCTGGCTTGGTGTCGGCGGGCTATCGTTTGCCCTGTCAGAGTCGACGGAAGCGGATAGTTATCAGAGATAAAGAAACCGGACAGATGAGGGACAAGGCGGGATAATAGCTTTAGGCCCTGTTTGGATACAACGGTTCCGTTCGGTTCCCCCATACAAATGACCCCTTTCCTTCCGTTTCAAAACGGAGAGAATGCGGTTTTTACAGCAGAAATGGTGGAATAACGAAACGGTTCCATTTTTGCCAAACAGGCCGTTAGTGATTTCATTTGTTCCAGGCGGAAGGATAGGGGATGGATAGGCGTAGGCGGCGGATGGGTAGGCGGAAGGGTTCCTGGTTATGTCTTTCCTTTATTAACCTTACGGAGGTACGCAAGCAAATAGGATTATGCATGAAGGAGAGATTGATAGGCATGGCAGACGATAGAATGACTGAGATGGTTTTATTGCTCCTATATTATAGACTTATGTTTAGTTAGTTAGTTTTAAGTATCATATGACGAGCGAATGAAGTTTCTGATTTTACCTGCCCTTTAGTTGAGCCCTAGTCTAGTTCCACTGTTTGACCGTTACGCGATTTACCCCCGCAACAGGGTCCGCCATCGATTTTTTCTCCCCAAATGGGCAAAATGGATTCTAAAAATTTCCGCATCCTAATAGCCAATCAGTAAAACGTTCTGTAAAAGTAGGACCGGATTGCTTTTAACTTTGTTGAGCTTATGGAATTTTCCAAGACACAGAACCCGGGGCTGGAAAGCCTGGTCCGGTTTCGGCGGGCTATCGTTTGCTCATAGTATCGGTATCATACTAGGACTAAACCAAATTCTCGCCTTAGTATATGCAAGCAACTCCTATTAGAAAATTCTAGATACTTACCGCAGTTATACCAAGGCCTCGTAAAAGAAGATGGCCGGGGGGGATGAGGGACGGCGGGCGATTGTTGAAAACAGAGGTGTTGTTTGCAACGGAAGTAATGATCGGACTCAAGGATTTTACGGAGTGAAGAGAAGTAACGAGAGCAATTTGGATCAAAGAGTATAAGGAAATATGAGATAGGTTGAGAAAAGAAAGAAAGTGAGAGGAGAGGAGAGGAGAGGAAAGACAAGAAGGAAGGAGATTTTATAGGAGAAAAACTTTCAATGCTCGCGTGCCCCTCCAGCGCATACGTGCACTGCTATCTGCAAGTGTAGGCATTCCAAACATGGACAGCTGCTGTGAATTGTTTCTCAAGAAGCGGTTGTTATATTAAGAGAAAGAAAAGAGAGAAGAAACGAAAGAAAGCAACGAACTATGCGGAGAAGCAAACACTGGGAATGCATACGCAGCACCTGGGAACTTCTGGGAACAAGAGGGGACAACATCGCATAACACAAGGTTCAAGCGTATACATAGAACAATGTAAGAAATAAGGAGAGCACCTCCGGAGGTCTATTGTAACAACAGCAGACCCCTGGGATGAGTGATGCTCCATGATTCTACCCCCGAGTCTGCAGATCTCGACTCCGGAATCTGGTCAAACAAAGAGAATGCATGGCACGGGTAGGGATCTCTAAGCTTAATTTGTGGATATGCCTTCTGCTCAGGAATGAATCTTCAGGTTTTATCTGCTGCCTCTATCAATAACAAGTTTAGGCGCATTCCACAATCATTGCCAGGATAGTAGCCGTATTCCCAACTCCCTAGGATGGTGAGGCATTCATCGATATGGGGTGTCCAAATTAAATGGGTTCACCAGCGGTGGATAAACAAAGTTGTGTGCTCCCGTGAGAGGCACGTTTCAGCCGCACGATATAAAGGACCGCGGGGGGGGGGCGTGAGGAGAATTTCAGAGTTTGCCATGCACAGAACACCCGGGCATATGATATCTGCTCGAATATGTAGGCTAAATACGATTGACAAACCTGTTAGAGGTCGAGGTTTAGCACCTCCCTGCTCACTCTTTCGTTCCTTTGCTATCGCTTTCATTGTCGAAGGGCAGTTTCTCGTAATCATGAATTGAACCTCTTTTTTTTAGGACAGCTCCCGACACCCATGGTGTCACGTAAGGTCCTTCTACACCCCACAAAGGGAAGTTACCCACCGCCAGGATTCCCAGCGCCATGAGCTTGAAGCTAGAGCAAAGTGCACTGCTTGCATTGTAAGCATCTACATAGATTCCACAATCCTCCTTCATTCATTCCCTATACTCGCCGGCCCGCTCCAACCTCCAAACAGCACACCCATCCCCACCCCCCAAAACGGCCCGCTTCCCCACCTTCCACTTTTTAATAGCGACTCGGTCAAGAAGGCACTTCCAACTGTTGATGCGAGATTTCTTGCAGCGCCCTTCATTTCACATCACTCGTAAAACTCCATCAGGAGATATGAGGAAAGCATGTAAGTATGATACGGGGGAAAGGCAAGAAAAAGAACCCCCCAAGTTCCGAAATATTTTCCAAAGGCCCAGCCTCCAACCCTCCAGGAAATAGGCCATCCCCGTGACCCTTCCATAGAAACTTCAAACCAATATCTCCCTTTCATAGCGTCCGGTGCCAAGCCCTACCAGAGACGATCCAGCATAGTACCGACACAAACCAAGTCAACAAACCGCATCCAGTGCTCAGAATCAGCTAGTCGATCACATTCCAGCTACTCGCAGAATCGATAGCTTCAAACAGTTCGCGACCAGCCCGGTATGTGGTCCCCCTTCCCACCGTAGCGTCACACCAGATCACTCGTATTTTGCAGGGTTATAGGAAAGTGTGGCATAAAAGCCTTTTTTTCTTTCTCCCTCCCTCCCTTCTCACTACTACTTATTCCTTGTATCAGCTTACTCATAGGTGCTTTGGGCCCCGCGTGCTTTCTTGTCAAAGGAATTTGCAGAACGAGGAAGTCCCCCGGGAATCCAAACTAGCTTTGGAGCTCCTGAGTTACGTTGGCTTATCATGGTACGGTATGGTGGTTTCCATATGCCCCGCTGGTACCCATCTTGGCATCCATGTCTCCCCGCGTCAGCTGCGTCTATGCCTCTTGTGCTGTATGTCCCCTAGGTCTCGGATGTTAATTTCAAGCTCCCGCATGGCTCCTCCAAACACCCCAGGCGAAGCGGTACACTGGCGAATGGGGAGATTACGTGGCTAGTGTCGAAAGCATTGGTATTGTGGAAGTGGTGCGGAAGTGTTGGTACTGGTTGAGTCGGAAGTTTTGTCACTCATGTTGTTGTGGCATATGGAAAAGGGGAATGAATGTGCAGGATGGCATTATACTGTACTATCATGCCTTGCCCCTCAATCCTTCAATAAAGGGTGTAAACGTGTTGGCATCGCAGTACCTGAACTTGCGAGTCTTCACTGCCGACACTATCATTCTTCCACTAACTGCCACTGACCTATCTTGCTGCCTGCGGATCCCGTTCCCTTCCCTCCCCCCCCCCCTCCTCTCCAGCCAAGTACAAGTAAAATAGGCGTAACGGTAGTGAAACCAATCATCACGGAAACAATCCAACGACTATGATACCTTACAAAGCAATAGCAAGTAAAACAGCCACCACCCCTTCCTCATTTCCCCCCCTTCTCCTCTCCAAAGGAATGATATCTAACGAGCCCGGGGGAGTGACTCCATGGCGGATAAATAACCAACACATTTTACCAATCAAATATAGTAAATCCCGGGGGTAAAAAGTGGTAGCAGCGCATCCACAAGCTACGGTAGCTAAACTACCTTCCCGGTAGTTCAGACAAGAGCAGAGAAAGCTCCAGGGTCTTTATGCAAGTTGAGACCAGTATGTACCATAACACCAAAGAACGGATCAGGCTAAGGAAGGTTAGACGCCCTATCCTCACCGGCCTTGCCCATACCAGACCACCGGTATCCAGAAAACAGCACTCCAGGCAAAGAAGGCGAGGAGAAGGTAAAATGTCTGCCATCCATTGACAAACACGTTGCACTAAATACATGACAAATTGCCAGGCTACCAACCCACTCACCCCCCTCTTCCAATGGTAATGCATACTCCTCCTCCTAACCACAAACCGCGTGCATCATATACCGTATCTCTAACCCATTCCCGGCTCTTAATTTGTGTTTTTTGTTTTTTCTCGGATCTTTTGGTGGTGGTGGAAAGGCAACATACTGACCAACCGACGAAGTAGATAGATGAGTGGGTGAGCGGGGAGAGGGAGGGGAATTAAGTCCGAGGAAAAGGACCAACAAATCATACCTAGGAAATGGAATGAAATTAGAGGTGTAAGATAGAGCATAGAACGGGTTGGTCTGGTAGGTGCGATATGGAAAGGAAAGGGACTATGGTATGGGGTTTAGTTGCTCCGTTCCGGGAATAACGCTCGTTGCCTAGCCTTGCGCCTAGTGCTCGGGATAGAAGGTAATTACGAGTGGTGATACGGACGTTAAGGAAACGCTCCAGGCGAGTAAATGCGCAGTCCATCCACCATCTACGAATGTGATGAGTCTCTGTAAGGATGACCCATACCATAACAAAGCTTACTTTTCGTCCCAGCTAGGAAATATCTCGGAAACCTGGAGTATTTTAACCTATTCCTGTCAAATTTTAGTTTGTAATCGGGTGAAAATTGTTAAAAGAGAACTTTAATCAATCTTACCAAGATCCCACTTTACCATATTCACGCCTTCCGGCACACCAGCCAACCCCACAGCTCAGCCTACCTGCCCCCCCCCCCCCGTGCACAAACAAGCATAAGTTTTCCCATCCCCCTAGGCCCGGAATCCCAAAAGCCAAAACGAGTGACTCTCTGTGACCCCCTCCCGTCTCCTTTTGTCCCCTTGTCGGGATTAGTAATCCATAAAACGTGACGAATCGGGGGAATTCTTGCGCCGAGTGGAACGGGGGTTGAATGCGAGGTTTTTCGGAGGGTTTTCTTTTGGGAGGGGTGGAGGGGTTATGCGCCGGGAATAACCTACATTGACCTACCATCCGGTGAGCGCAATTGAGAGGTGTCTTTCCCCCGCTCCTGCTATCATACGAGCGTCGGTAGTGACCGTCATCGTCTGCAATTCCATCTCCATGCTACCAAACTCCACCAAAAAATTCCCCCAGGCAGTAAACTCTTCTTTCCATCTCCAACCATGTAAAAAAGAACTCGCCGGAGGATTCCGCGAAATTCTCCTTTCCGCGAAATTCTCCTACCGCCCGTGGGCCATTCTACTCGAGTACGAGTAGTTGTGCTACCGTATACCGGTACTGCACTGACCGTAGCGTGGCAGATGACGGATGGTACTGCACGAATGCTTGAAGTTCGGGCCCCGGAAGCACGCTATCCGAACTCCGACCCGCGTGGGCGGGTGTGCGGATGAGTTTGGGTTCCGGGACGCAAGGCGATTGATGGCCTTGCATTTGTTTGTGCCATGAGCTTATTATTCCATTTCCTTGAATGGATTTCTCAGTATGGGTGGCATCGTAGTAGTAGGAAACATCCTCGACGGGTTGAAAAAGGAGGATAATAGATTAGGGGTCCTCAGACCTGAACTCCAGGATGGTTTGTTGGATGAATGGGAGGGAAGCGAGGCAGTGCGGCTCCGTAAGCGATATGTGGTGGCGGTGGTGGTGGAAACGGGATGCGCTGGGCTTTTGGATGGGCAGGGGAAGGGCTTGGCTGCGTTTGGGATGCTTGTGCTAAGTTGTGCTTCATTGCATTGTTTATGCGCAGGGAAGGCTATCCAGAAGGTTGGTGGGAAGAAAGATTGCGGATGGGATGGGTGTGCACTAGTACTAACACAGTACCGGTACTGCATTGTACCAGTGGATTGGAGTTCACTTTTGAAAAATAAACCAGGGTCAGAGAATGAAAGGAAGGTAAAGGATCGCTTATTTTCAAGATCTAACAGACAAAGTTATCCGGCGTGATATCTAGTGCTCGCTCCGGGTTTGGGAAGGAGGGAAGGGAGGTTAGATAAAAGGGAGGCTTTATGTGATCGACATCCGCACCGCGTGTGCTACGGTAGCTCATGTCAAAGTTACACTGGCGATGCTTGCGCCTAAGGCACGGTCAGGAGGAACTGCAGATTCGGAGTGGGGATTCGCGATCACGGCGAGATGTCAAGGTGATGAGGGACTGGACCACCACTGTCGGTACCGTACTCATCCCAGCGAGATGCACCCGGACATGTAGGAAAACAAAGATATTCCAAGGGTACCGGTATTCAAGGATATCTCGCCTCTCCTCAACGTGGGGTTTACCCCCTCTGCGCCCGGGTGCAGACTTCTTACTGGGGACGAGTGTTGATGCCATGGTGGTTGGTAGTGAGCGAGGATGAAGGGAGAAGTGAAACCTCCCTCCATCCAGCATCCATCCATCCATCACCCTCATCCGTCCATTCGCAGGACACCCATTTGCTCATCCATTCATCAAATTCGGTCGGCAAGCTTAACTTAAAGGTTATCATCCATCCAGTACCGGTAAGCGAGACTCACGGGAACCGCAAACAATCAAACAAAACGGTCAAACAAACAAAAGAGAGAACATGAACAAGAAGTTCGTAAATAGCAACTTACGTTCCCTTAGTCTAAAATCTGGATAGAGTTCACGCTAAGAGAAAATTGTTCCCTGAGCAGGGCTCGGCGGGGCTCGGCGGGGCCCAACGGCTGGAGATAAGCAATATAATATGAAGTGCGATAAAGCAATGACACGATATTTGGTAGGTGGAGAGGGTTGCCCCACAGGCAGTGTGCTCGTGAGATTTGGGTGGCTGTGGTTTAATTTGGTGGGATGTGGGCGGAAAATGGCGAGAGTGAAGCAAGCAAAAAAACCTTACATGCTGCGCTCTACTAGCACTCGAGGCCCACGATACCGGATAGGGGAGTTGATTGCGAGGTGAGATTTCCACTCCATGTTCAAGAGCACGACGAGCGAGTTTATTGCATTTCATTTTGAGCTGTAGCCCAAAACCGGAACCTAAACTGTGAAGTGTATTGATTGGTTTTAGTTTGCGGTAATGGATTGGATTATGAATTCTGATTTTCTTTCATCTAATTGGAACAATAGCGAGTACGAGGGGAAGGGTGGAAAGATGGGTGATTGGGGAGCCGGTCGTAAGGTCCAGGGCTGGCTACAAGGGATGAAAACGGGTAAGTAGGCCAGTCAGTCAGATTAAAAACCCGGACACGTGAGTTCAATCAAACAGATTTTTCAACTGATAGCCATCAGGTTATGGAGTAGGTTAACTTAGTATCAAGGCTTACACATTCTACACTGGCTCTATTGTGCTCTTTGCACTCCATGGTTAAAGCCAGGTTCTTTGCCGATATGAAGAACTATAACTTGAGAAAATAAAAATAAAAATAGAATAAAAATAATCTACTAATAGAGGAAAAGAATTAATAGTATCATTATCATACTTCACAACTACTATTCTTCTAGTTGAAAGGAATCTTATTAGTATACTTTTTACTATAAATATTAATATCTTATTCAACTTTGTAGCTACTAGTTTAAAGTCTATTATCTAACATATTATGTTAGTAGGCTCTTTAATAATACAATATAAAATCATATAAAAATTATATCAGATATATATTATATTATAAATTATAGTAATAAATGTTTTTAGTTCTTAAAGACCAATCTTACTTATTCTGTATTTTTATTCTAATTAAACTAGTAAATAGAAGCTAAAATACAGGAAGTAGATAATTTTTGCTCTCAACTTATATTATACTTTTATAAAGTACTATCTCTTTTAAAAAAACATAGCACTTTTTAACTAATATATATTAAAAGATTTAAATAGGAATAATGACATTGTTATAAGGCCCTGTTTGGCATGTCACTTTTAAAGCATAAAAATGACTTTTATAGTATTAATTATGGGATATTAAAGTTTTTATATAGGGGTGTGTTCAGCATGCACAAAAATATTATAATATTATAAATGTTTATTGTATTTATAAATTTTTATTTTATATATTTATTGTAGGACTAGGTATTATATTATAAGATATGATTTATATTTCTATATGCTAAACTTGCAATAAAAAATAGTCTCATATTGTTTCAGAAGGAACTTATAATACTTGCATTTTAATATCAATTGTTCTTTATTGTTAAAATCTCAATGAAATACATTTTCAACTATTTTCAGGAAACTGTACGCTTAGCATTGATAATTATCATATTATTTAGTTGAAGATAACTTGTTTCAACTTGTATTTTCAATCTACTGATAGAGAATAATATTCTGCCTAATTATTTTTTATTCAAATAATCTTTTCTACTTTTGCCCTAATCTATCTTGGATAGTAATGTTTATTTATTTTTTATTGAAATTATAAAAGGGTTGCTGAACATCGATATATTTTTGCAATACTGAATATTTTTATTAGCATATATGACATTTTCAACTTTTATCACAATATATTTTTATTGGTATGATACATGCTGAACAGGGCCTAAATCTTTTTTAATAATAATATTACAAGTTGAAAAAGTTAAAAAAATATTATATTTTATATAATTATACTCAATAGGGTTTTACCTTTTTTACTCCATTAAGGTATGATATAATCAAATAAAATATCTCCTTTTTTTACCTTCTGTATTTGAAATATTTCACAATTTTTGGTTAAATTTAATAAGAAATTTTATTTTATACCATTGATTGTTTTATTATATATCTTTTAATTAAATATTATATAAAAAATCAAGATTAAAATTTCTTATATTATTTTCTCACTTTGAGTCAAAAAAAATATTTGTTGTTTTTTATTAAATCTTTTTTTTCCCTTTCAGGTTTCTCCTCAGCATGATGTTCAAAAATTTCTTATTACACAAGTTCCCCATTCTATCATACTATTAATAAGCTATTGTCAAATGTATGATACTGAAGAAAACATCTACCCCGAGAACAAATGTTTCCCGCATTAAAAAGATTATGTCTTAAAGCTCTTCTCTCCGCTATATTTTGCGAAGCTATCATACGAGATGTAAGAAAAGCGACAGTGTGCCAGTGAGTCGGGCGGAGTTAAAGACTTCGGGATTTTATGAGATGGGTTTCAGGGCAATGGGCCGATGCAACCTCGAAATGTGATATCACAAAGAGCACCTGATGTATTGTTAGGATACCCGAGTACAGGGCAACCAAAATGGACCGAAAAGGCGGCTTTGAAAGCAAAATCCATCATCCTCTCTCACAGGAAAGCCTTGGGATTTTGAGAAACACGTTACTGAGTAATTAAGATGCTGTAAACCAATCTGTAACATCAGAGTTCAATAAAGTCCTGTTCGGTTGATCTCTCAGGCTCACCACCGCCTTTGGGTATCCTGGTCATTTTGTGAGGCTCGGAAAGAGAAGAAGTTGGAATCTTTTTTGTTTACTCGCCCATTGCTACGCTACAGGCACTTGCACCTGCTCGAGTATTGCTAAGCCCTCGTAACTTACTGCAAGGATGTTCTATTTCTTTTTTCTTTCCGTTCATTCATTCATTCATTTTTTTCTTTTTCGCTTCCCGGACTCCATTTGGGCCGAACAACGACTCAGCTGGGACAGTAACTATTCTGGTGTCTTGGAGGGGGAATGTTCTCCCTTTTCTTCCCCCGCCCACTTCCATCGGACATCCCCTCCCCCTTCCCCAGTTCCCTTTTCTTGCCTTCTCCCCCTCCTTCCCACTTCACACGACTCATACTCGGGCAAAAGTGGAAAGCGGGCATGCCTTTCATCTTGGTCCGTGGTCGCCGCTACAGGGACAGACTTTACCTCGACTTTGACATTATATACATACATTAGCCCCCCCCCTCTCCATCCAGTCCCAACCTTCCCCTCGCCGTTCTTCAGTCCATGGTATTGCATGATATGGTAGCCCACCACCTTGCATACATATATATCATTTCATACAAACTTCTGCGCCCCCCTTGAAGTGTATCTACCACACCACAGCCTCTGGTCTGCAACATTCATATCTGCCGCCCGTCAAGTTTGGGCCCCCAGATATCTCGTATCCCTTGTAACAAATTACGACCCGTTGCCGTGCGGGACTGGCATCGCACCGCCAAACCTGCCCACTTGTATCATACCTACCCTCAGCCCAGCCGGCCAGCTGAATCGGTTACTATAGCCAAACCCCCCCCTATCCATTATCTACCACCCACCCTGCTATCATTAACACCACCATTCCCACAATCGTGGCCGTCCATTTCTCTTCCTCCGGAATACCCCAGGTACGGTATTCACCACCACCACCATTACCACCCTGGCCTGCTTGAGCCCAACTTTGGGAGTATTGGCCGGACTATTTCTCCTCCACTCGTTACTGCACAGCATCATCGACAGTGCAGCGGCAACACCTAGAGTACGACAGCCAATCGAGCGCCTTTCGTCATCGTTGACTCCCGGGGCCGGGCGTCAAAGGGGGTTGGCAACGCGGGTGATGTCGTTCCTGACCCTCTTCACAGCAGATGCGGCTGCAGCGCATGGGCACGAATTCTCGAATAATACAAATACAACGACAGGTGAAACTGCGAATTCCCCAATTCGATCAGCTTCGTCCGGGTCCTTAGGGCGTAGGAGGAGTATGAGTGGAGGAATTCAACCACGATCGACCGTATCCTCTAACGTATCTACTGTATTTGAAGACCTGGTACCAGCTCCTTCATCTGCTGTGCTGACAAAGCCCCCGCGCACGAAGACGGCATACCACCTGGCGCAACCACCGCCCAGCGCACACTTGCTGCATAGGCACTCGTTGAAGCCATCGAGGAACCTGGTGGTGCAGCTGCAACGTCTCTCGAATACTACTAGGCCGGTGCCGACACTGGATGTTCTCCCTGCCTCAATTTTTGCGTCGAGGTTGAAGGCTACTTGTGGGCGCTTTTTCAAGCACGGTGTGGGAAGCCAAGATCTCGTGTTTTTGACTAGTGAAGAGTACGGGAGTGGAGATGAGGATGATGATGATGCAGACGAGGATGGATCAAATGGGCTCAATTCACGGCAGGTTGTGGCTACAGTTTCGCAAAACTACAAGAAGGTACCGCTAGCGGCTGGGGAGGATGGAAAGGGAGGGAGCGGTGGAATGGCAAGGATCCCGGCAATACGACTAGAATCTGGCCCACCATGGGAGGTCACGCAGACCGCTTCTGGGGGCTACGAGTTCTCAGCATATCAGGAGGACGGCAGCGTGGTAACGGCGAGATGGAACCCTAGAGGCGTAGGCACGACTGCAGGCAGACGCCGTTCATCCCAGACACAGAGCAGCAATTCCGAGGACAGCACGGCAGAACGGAGATTCCAATTCACCCTTGTGAATCCGGACTCCCGAAAGCACCCGATCATTGCTACGTTAGTTAAGCAGACCATCGAGATCAACGACCACTACCCCGCCGCAAACTTAACCTCACCAGTGACAACACCCACCCACTCCCGCTCCTCGTCTCCGGTGCAAGATGCCCCATCTTCCCCAGGCTCGGAGGAGCGCTTGTACATCAAGACATCAGACTACATCCGCATGCTCATCCTGGCTTCAGGCATCTGGGTCGCCCTCCGAGCAGGTTTGGCGTCAAGCAACAGCCTCTCCCTCAACGACGCCGCCCCACTATCTCCAACCTTCGGCTCGACCGGCCGCCTTTCCCCAAACCCAGCCACCACAACCTTCTCCACCGCCACCGCCAATCCACCACGCACAGCCGGCCGCTCGTCCTCATGCCCTGTAGGCCCCGACGTAACATTCGACGAAACCCCGCACAGTCGGCTAATGCGTTCAGGCACAATGCATACACATCAGGCGGCAGCATCTGCAAGACATACTCCGGGCCCAGGGGACCACCATACTCAAACTCCAACACCCCCTAGGCGCTCCTTCTCAACGGGACCCCCAACAAGACCGCGATCAACCACAGCTTCACATATCCTCCGGAGCCTCTCTAGCACCTCCAGGACACCAAGCCCAACCCCTCGCGCAGACATAACTAACCCAACCACACGCCCACAAACCCCTCCAACACCCCTGCACCGAGTCCCAGATCAACCACTCACACCGCCCACCAGTGGCTGTATGCGCCGTCCCCGCCGCAGCGCCCATCATAAACACACGAATTCTGGCAGTCTGCCGGGCTCGCCGGCCAAGTATCCTGAAGAGAAGCGGCGGAGGAACAGTAGGAAGGGTGGAGCGAATGGGGATTTGGTGCTGGTGGATGCGCATCGGGAATGGAAGAAGAGGGAGAATGAGGCGCGGGGTGGTGAGGTGAATGGTTCGACGGTGGAGAATAGCGGCGGGGTTCCGGGAGGGAAGAAGAGGGGGAGGATTAGGGGGTTTATGGATATGCTTAGGAGGGTTACAGGTTCTAAGGAGTGATCTTGCTCTGATCATTCTCTGATCATTCATTTATTTTTTTACTCTCCCACCGCTTGGTGATGATTATGAGGCTGGAACACAGGAATGGTTTTCTCTCTCCTGTTTTTTCTCGTTCGTTTTTTTCGTTTCCCGGATGGTTTCACTTTTTTTTTGTTTATAGGATTTTTTGACATGAGGTTTGTGATGGTACGAGCACTTTCACTCGGTCCCTTGCCTTCAGCGGAATCTTCCTTGGCCGTGCCGCTTACAAACCTTTCTTTTGTTTATAATATGCTTAGCGATACACTACTTGTACTATACCCCCACTCCACTTTTAATTCTTAGTCTGTGGTTACGAGG